>Ga0056128_1002207_pt1 | contig 22837 bp, 14 predicted proteins | sample WorMetLIZISLAND2_FD_71113 | JGI IMG/M metagenome (GOLD analysis project Ga0056128, IMG submission 71113) | Marine gutless worms symbiont microbial communities from Max Planck institute for Marine Microbiology, Germany - Olavius geniculatus... ... | reverse complement strand
TCAAAAATTGGCTTAAAATGCAATAAAGGAGCGCTTATAACTTCGGAGTTAGGGGGTGTAGCCGGACGAAACTTTGGCACTTAACGCGACTCTAGGTTGGGGTGTTAACGCAAGTACGAAATTTGGGGGCACCGCCCCCTTAAAATTTGGGAGAGCAAAAAACGTCCAAAATTTAGTACGTTTTACGACAATTTTCGAGTTTGACTGTGAATATCTCTGAAACCGATGAATATAGCGACAAAATCTAAACGGCGTTGACGAGCGCGATCTTTTCGGCGTTGAACAAAAAAAAATTGTGAAATTTCGTTTACTACGAACGAAGTTATAGGCGCTCATGTTGACATACCCTAAGCGCATTTTTCGGAAGACCATATTTCGGCCCATAGGGGATGCTGCGCCCCCAAATTTTTACACGCGCTAGAGAATGACCAAGTCTTACTAGCGCACCCCCCACCGGGGACAGGGCCCCCCTTACAACTTTTTTCAAAATGGGGGTCAAAAATTGGCTCAAAATACAATAAAGGAGCGCTTTTTACTCCCCCCAATTTCCCCCAGTCGGACTTAGGGCGCCGGGCGGATTCACGTTGGGCTTTGCCCCAAATTTCTAGTTATTTTTGTTCTTATTTACAGAATTTGTTTTTTTTGGTATGCATAATAAATACGTGCAGCGATTTGCAACATGACGTCATACATGTTCCCTATCTGCACCTTCACCGCCGGCAGTCGATCACGCTCCACAGGTCAGCCTCAAGCCGTAGGCCTACTCTCGCTCAGAGTGGAAAATCTGGAATCAAAATTGGGCGAAGGTTTCCCTTCTACTTTTTAGTTTAAGCTTTCCCCCTTTGAACTCCATTGCTTCTCTGCCTTTTCTTCCATCCGCCTTTTTTCCTTCTCCTTTTCCTCTTGTTTTATTCGCGTTCTCTCCGCGCGCCCTACTCTCCTTCCTCTCCCCCTTCATGAGAGGCTCCACACATTTAATCCATAAGCGGGGAGTTTTGTTAAGGGTGTTGAGTGTTGACTGCCTAGTGAAAAATAGAGAGAAAGTTTTGATTTACACAAAAGTCCCCCTTACTTTAATTATTTTCACTGGGCGCAAACTGCGTCCACTGTATGTACTGCCTACAGGCCGGTAGCCAAAGATGGACTTGACTCTACTCCTTGGCCGCGAAGCGAGAGGGTTTAGGAGCACCGTGAGCCCTCCTTCCCAGTGCGGTCCGGCGCAAACTCCCGGCCGCAAACGCATTTTCAAACATTTCGAGTTTGAAATCGCCTATGCGATGACGACGCCATAAGCTATTTCCATGCTCTCGATTCAAATTTCTTGATTGCGGCTGATGAGGGAGAGTCATCAACCTCCCCCTTGGCTGCAGGCCTGGCATATTGAGCGACACGCCGCAGATATCCGAGTGTCACACAGCCGAAATATTTACAGCATTTAAAATATTTTAAAACATTCTCAGCTTCCAATAAAGTTACACAGAATAAAAACCACTGACTATGATGTTATCGATGACCCGAGCGCTGGTTAAGATAGATTTGTAGCCTGTCGATGGATCCGCCTAGCTGCCTGTAGCAGTCATTTGAGATGAGTGTATCGTATAAACTCGGCGAAGGGCAGGATCACGGAAGAAAGGTCACGAGTAGCAAGGACTCAAGATGGACTAATAATTCCAGTGCAATAAACGTCTGCTGTATGGCGGGGCCGCGGCACGATGACCAAGCCGAGTGCGGCACCACAGATTTGAAACCGGGGTGCCCCCGACTTTTTGTTCAAAGAGGTACTGGGGCACGTGCCTTTACGAGCATACTCAGTTACTTAAAATAGTGCCAAAATGCACAAAACACTTCACTTTTGCACAAAAAACGAAAAAATATACTGGGAAAGGGGCACAACCCTCTCCTCAGACCCCTTCTCCGGTGAGAAAAAGACACCCCTCCCCACATTCTACCCTCAAGTGCCCTTCTACATCCAGATCCTGGCTACGCCATCGTTCACTATAGAGGTACAACTGCAAACTAAACATCGTCTTCACTTTCCAGACAGTAAACGTCCAACCGACACAATGAAAGTTGTCGAAGATACTAAAATTAACGATAACTTTTTACAAAACACACTGCAAACGACGCAAATCTTCTACGACAGTTCGTCGGTTCGAACCGTACACTTCACGACAAAACAGAATAATTTTCATATCCCCTGTCTTGTCAGTTTGTTCCCTGTGCATCGCATGAAAATGAGGAGTCTGTACAGTACCCCACATTTCCTGTTGTGGCGCCGCCCATGACCATGCCTGGAGTCATCCGGCCTCCGGTCGAGGGATGAGTCTGTGGATGAGTGGAGGATGACAAGCAGATCAGCTGCTGAAGCAGCAGCAGCAGCAGCATCTGTGTCTCATTTGATTGCAACATAAGTCGAGAAGTCTGCGTGCGTCGCTAGCAGTTCAGTCCCTATGCACGCCATTTGCCGCGCTCCGCTGATGCCTATAGAGACATGCAAACTGGCACGTTTTATTCTCACTACTTTCAATGTCCACCAGCCAAAAAACTGCATGGACTTAGCAAACGAGAACATCGGACAGGTGCAACTGAATATTGGGAAACTGTAAAAGCAACGACAGGCTGAACAGTCTGGAAACGTCTCCATGGGACGACGGCGGAGAGAAAAAAAAGGAAAAAGAAAAATTCAGTCTTTTGTCATAGTTTTACAACGTGACTGTTTAACATTTTTTTTAAATCACAGCTCGGCAAGCTTTCGGTAATACTAATTATATCGTATACCGAATAAACGGCGGTATTTTTAGCATCGGTAAACGGCGCATCTCTGATGCTGATTGGAGTTGCGCGCAGATTACACATCACATACGCACTTCCGTCGTCACTGGTCAACGAATAAACAAGAACATCACGGGAACGTGCACGGTGCCCCTTCAAAGACCAGATGTTATAATAACCTATCCAGCCCAACAGGCTGTCCTCAGCACACCGGTTCCTGGTTGCTTCAAGGGGCCGCGACGCTGTAGATGACGTTTCCAGATAAATGCGTGCGTCTGCGAGTGCAGTTATTGAAATCTAACGACCCCACGTCGTGGGTGATGCATCACCAACAGAACTGCTCCCAGGTGCCTCACACTTGACAATGTGATTATGTATAGACTATAGGTATTTGCTACTTATATAATTATTTAGAGCACAGTACAGTACTAAAAGCACAGCCAGAAAACATTAGCATGGGGAGCAAACGCGGGCGCGGTAAGCTAGGGAAAACCAGCGTCCGACTTAGAGTGCGCCAGAATGTTAGTAGTTCTATGTCTATGATCACTTTTGTGTGCAATGACATGTTTCCTCCGGCAAAAGTATTTTCATTTTTTTGTCGTTATTACGAAAAAATAGGCAATTGCTATTTGCGAAAGTGTTGCTAAAGGTTCAAAGTATAACCTATTCATGTCTGGGTCCGACGTCCGCCGAATTAACTTTAGAGCTTTCACGTTTAGTCACGCCGGTGCATGGACACCGGCATTCTGTTTAAATAAGCCCACAGAACTGTGACGCAAGAGACTTAATGCAAGCACAACATGCATGCTGAGCCCGCTGTCTCAATGTCAGTGTGTAAGTTGCAGTGTCTTCTTCTGACACCTGACGGAACACGTGGACTATATACGTGTAAACTTAATCCGTGTCAGTAATACCCCGTTTACACGATCGAGCAAACATCGAGCAAATATATAGCATGCATAAAGCATAGCAAACATCGAGCTGGCTCGTCCAGCTAATATATAGCCAGCTTGTCAAGCCAGCTTGATCGTGTAAACAAGGTATAAGTCGCCCACTAACAGTTTCTATTTTGATAAATTCACGAATTGTTCTTCTGACTGAAATTGTTATTGAGAATTTCGCTGAACGTTTCAATAAACCATTTTCACGTTGTTACGTTCAATTTATGGCGTATTAAATTTTAAAAAAAAATAAAAAAAAAACATTCCATGTCTTTGAAGTTTTATTTTCACTTTCAAAAACAGCTTGTTAAAAACGTCAAAAACAGCATGAAATCTTCGTGAAATTTTGAGCTCGACCTTTTCCCTGGCCGTGAACCTGTAACCACAACCCAAAAATTAGCGGATATTATGTTGTTTAATGCAAAAACGAAGGTTGCAAGCGAGTATTTGCTACGTGAAGGATAATTTCGTTGTGTGGTTCAAAAGCTAGTTCGTGCCGAGATAAATCATTCCGTGCAATAATCCTATAGCAACGCCGGTAGCATTATAACGCTTGTGGGCCGCGAGGTTGACTGACCACGCACAGAAGGAAATGCAGACTCGGCGCAAAAACTACATGCAGATTCGATAAAAACGACATGCTACACTATCGTGGGCAACTAAAATCTACTCATGCTACCGGGTTGGGTAAAATGCGTCCGGTGTGTCTAGTCCGTCTAGGTACGTCTGCGTCTAGTAACGTATGTAACTCTTACCAAATCAAACTCCAAACGTTAGTCCAGACCCTATCGCTATCCCTAACCCTATTCATAACCCTATTCATATTATCCTTCCCTTACCCAAAAACTGAACAATACCTGCCGTAAACGTAACAGACGTGGCTCCGGTGCGTCTGTTGTTCATATACGGATAATAGCGTTACTAACCTTAACCCGTACCAACCCAAACCTTAGCCCTGACGCTGATCTTGACCGTAACCCTATCCCTGATCGCGTCTTTAACTTTTATCCCGACCTTACTTGCACGAGACGCACTTAGACAGCCGCATTTTACCCACACCCGATGCTATCGACCGGCGCCGCCGTGCACAACACCATTCGGATCGTGTTATGTTTATCGCCATGCAGTCATAAGTATGCCGACTTCCGCTTCCGCTTATCAAGTGCGAGCCCGACTAGAAGCCGACAGCCAAAAACCGAAACTGAACAGCAGCGACTGAAAAATAAGTAGCCAGCCACTAGGCAGATCGGATGACGCACTGCGCGAACTCAGTCATTAGTCGCTTCTGTACAATACATCGAAAAAAAATTTAACGAACACGCAACACGTAAAAAGTTCACACCATTTTCGGTTTTTCTCACACTTTTTCGTTTTCCAGTTAGTGGTCCATATAGGACAGGCGGACGGACGGACGAACAAAACCTGTAATGCGGCCTATTAAGACGATCGTATTCAAGAATCAGCAAATCGGGATTTTCGAAAAAAAGTCAAAAAGTCGATGAGCATGAGAACCTCATAAATACGTCCAGCAGTAATTCGTAAAAGCGCACCAGACTCCACTGGCGTAGCCATGGGGGAGGCACTGAGAGCACATGCCCCAGCCACAGCCCCCCTCCTAGGAGCCCACTCAGTTACTCAAAATAGTGCCAAAATGCACCAGAATGCCGGATTTTCACAGTGGCGGCGGCGGGCGGGGGTCCAGAGGTCCGGACCCCCAGCCTCCAACAGGATGACCAGGCATGCCGCGGATATGAAATTTTCCATCCATATCCATATCCATATCCACAGATTTTCTATGGACATCTATGGATCCATACCCACAGACGCTTATCCTGCGTATTTCCACAAAATAGAGCAGTGCAAGAGCGTCCATCCCCCAAAATATTTTTATTTTTTGGAAGTTGCTAAAAATAAGTAAAAATACAAAACAAACACACATTTGCATTAAAATATAAGCTTAGTTAATTATTTCCAGACTTTCGTGTAAATCTACATAATTTTGCTGCTTTTGTTTTTCGTCAACCGTTAGATCGAGTCTTAAGTATTATGTCGTCTCTCGGTCCGTAACCCATGTATTGTGGCTAAACAATACGTGGTATAGAGATCGGCGATGGTATTGTTGGATAAAGCGGTAGCGACTTCCTATAAGCTTTTAAAAGTAACAATGTCTCTATCTGCAGTGATTTGGCAGCAATTTTGAACGCAATGTTGCTGCCTGTAGCCGTCAACAACGTGCGCCAAATTGCCATATCATATTCTAATGTTAATTCTAGCGTTCACTATATCAGCGTCACCATAGCGTGTATGAGACTGCAGTCACTCTGGGAAATCGCTTTCTTTACAGGGCAGAAGTCGGACGCTGGCCTTCGGATGTAGGCGGTACGGTCGACTTAACCGAGCGACAGCTATAGGATTCTTGTTTTCCAGGGCGGGCGCAAGTTGCATTTATGCTCGCCTAGGGTGGTGTAGAAGTCTTTGAGGCACACTTCCTACTAGCATTATATACGTTATTAAGCAAAAAATATAATTTTGTTAGCATTAGATAAATAAAATACAAACTCACAAATGGATAGACCTTTTGTTGCCAAACCAACAGCATTAAAGGACTAAAGATTAAGATTTGTTGCTGCTATAGTGCTAATAAATAGGCTAACCAAATAATGACGTGCTGATGTCACCGATTATTCATTTGACGAGCAAATGAAGAGTAAGAACGTCAGGCAGGGAAATATTCTATAGAGACAAAGCATATAAATATTGAATCCAATTAGCAAGTGCGCCAGCTTAATATCCATGGATATATCCACAGGACGGCATAAGTCTGATATCCACACATGGATATATCCATGGATATCCATATCCACGGCAAGCCTGTGAATTACTCACCTTTTACGTCCCGGTTGCGGCTGCAGACTGCAGATGCGACTTCTCGTCTATACACTCCAGAAGATGTACGTTGATCGGACCGACGACAGAATTAAGTTTTGTCCTGCGTCTATAGCTAATTGCCGCACACGGTTGCAACAGACGACAGCGTGTCGCAATATGTCTAGCCTATCTCTCTGTGCAAAGATGCCACTATGTTCTAGCCGACTCGGATGCAGTGGACGGTCTATACAGGCACGGCATCCGGCGAGCGTACGCTGCGATGAATGAATGAGACATTGAAATGAACGAACCGAGTCAGTCTCTCACAGCAGAGTGCCGCTCTACAACGTGCCGTGTGCCAGGTTATCACCGCTAGCACGCCTAGCTGCTCTGTAGCCACCGCGCGGGCACACCACGGAAGATGCTGGCTTAGAGGTTCATCAGCAACACGTCTTATCACATATATGGGTAGCCAGGAAATTGTCTTGAGACACTCCTAAGCTCTTTCGTTCTCCTTAATTTCTTTTTCCTTTTTTATTTTTCTCCAAATTCGTTAGGTTGTCCTGCAAGCTCCCCACCAAACGCATTTTACGCATATTGAGCTCTCAAATCGTAGGGGGCTATCTCATGGCAGCATTTTAGTCGCTTAAATGCAATACGAATGAATGTTAAGTCGCAACTTCATGTGTTTGAAAGTGAGGAATACTGCTAAAGACAAAATTGATACGATTTGATTTGATTTTTGGTGTGCTGTCAATTTTGGAATTTCGATCGTCAATATTGCCTGCCTCTCAGTGTCTCTCTAGTTGGGCAGTGGCGAAACCAGAAATTTTAATTGGGAAGGGCATCGTCTCCCTTTTCCTCTTCTTTTTCCCCCTTTCGTCCCTCCCTCTTTTTTCTTTCCTTTTTTACCTCTCCCTTCCCTTCCTTGGTTCTCTCCTCTGCCTCTCTCCTCCCTTTCCTCAAAAATAAGACCCCTTATAAAATCTATATGGTCAAGGGAGTGCTGTGAGCTCACCCAGCGGGGTCTGGGGCGGAGTCCTAGCCGAAATCGAATTTGATGCATTTTATCTTTAAAACATGAGATCTAGTGGCAACAATTTTAATTATTTTTTCCGAGAATAAATCGACCATATTGGCAAATTTAGAGCACTTTAAACGTATGCTTAAGTTTTGTCTGGAGGACTGGAAGAAAATGCCTGAATTCCCTAGCCCTCTTTGTCTATGCCACTGACAACTGCGGCTGGGTTCCATGTTTTGCCAAAGACAATTTGCCGACAGAAAAAAGGCAGTTGCTCTTTCTGTCCTCTCGCTTGTTCATAGCGATCGACTTAGTTGAGTCGGTCTTTATGAACAAGGCTTTAGTCTCGATCTTAGGTCTTGGTCGTTCCATATACTGGTCTCGTTTCCATGACGGGATATGCCAATGCTATGATGAAAGTAATGGATCGTACGAGTGTTTACGTGACAGTGCCCCATAGATGTCTGGTTAACTAATTATTTCACCAGTCTGTGTCAATAGCCTACCTACGCATACACAGTGTTGTTCCAGTATGCTTCTTTCAGTGCGTTCCAGCCGGTGTGCTGGTGAGCCGTGACGGCCCAGTGCACGAGCATGTATCCAGTCAGGCCAGTGGCTTCTATCCCCCAAATCTAAAATCGAAATCGAGGACACGTTCCCCTCACTTTCGGGCTTAGTTTCCCCCTTCGGGTTTCTTGACTTCCCCGCCTCCCCCTCTACCCGTTTCTTTTCCATTCCTCCTTTCCTACCTACTCCCCTTCTCTATGCTTTATTCTTTCCTCCCCTTCTTGTTCATTCCTCCCCTTCCTCTCCTCTTCCCAAGGACACTACACCACTCTTAGTTCATAGGGGAGAGAAGTTTTGTTAAGGCTGTTGATTGCCCAGTGACAATTAGCAGAAAAGTTGTGATCTGCACCCTTAACAACTGTCCCCTATTTTCGCTGGGCGCAAGCTGCGCCCACCAGGTACAGGGATAGAAGGCCGTGCGCTGTCAGGCAGTCGGCGGGCCGAGGTACGCTAAGCGTAACCACATGTCGCGGACCACTGATTCACCGGCTGCATGCTGGACTGCTCGGTGGGAAGCATCATTAGTAGGATGAAGGAGAACCAGAGCGCGGGAAGTGGAACTAGAGTTGGGCGAATGGAATCAGACGAATTCTAGTTGGATTTGCTGGCCGAGATCGAAAAAGACTAGAATCCTTGCGGCAGCACTAGTAAAGATTTCGTCATCCTAGCGTTTACCGTTTTCAGTGTGACGAACGGACGGACAGACAGAAGCTAGGCTATAGCTAAAACGCGCGAAGCATTCTGCTGTCGCGCGTAAAAATGCTGTCGAATTTATTTAACTGATCGGCATTTGTTGGCACAAACTTCGAGCCTTTTACTGATTCCATTTCAAAAGGGCAAGGCAAAGATACTGTAAATTCTCAAATTAAAATATCGCATTTAATCGTCGTAGTTTCAGCGAGTTAATTTGCAATCCTGCACTATAAACCTACTATACTAAGTAAGTATTCTTCTCTCAAACAGTTAATCCTGGTACCTTTTTTATAGCTAGGATGACAGCGGGTAAGTATAATCTTGCAATGTTAGTTTCAATTCATCCAGTTAACAGAAATAGTTCGTTCGCGCACAGCACAACATGCTGCTCAAATGAGGTAGGAGAGCAGCCGTATCCTGATGGGACGGCGCACATGTACCATGACCGCCAGCCAGTGAAGCAAGGCGATGACAGGCTGACTGCTCAGGCGTGATCCCGGAAAACTTTTCAACAGAGAGAGGCAAAGGTGTACCTAGGATTTGAAATCAGGGAAGAAAACCCGTTCAGTGTCTGCATTTATGTTCTTCGCAACTTTGATGTAGGTCTACTCTGAATTTTCTCCCATCTCCTATGCGCTTCGTTTTCGATCTCTAACTATTACAATTTTGTGAATCAATGACTTTGTGTCTTGGTGCATGTACGAGAACGTATAAGCTATTTTAAGATTTCTGAGCAAATAATTCGAGTTTAGTAGATATGCAAGCACGAAAGAGTGATGGTTGGTGGTCTGGTGAACTGACTGACATCTTTGCAGAATCGTGATTCAGCAACAGACATTCACAAATGAGAATGCAGCTGACAAAGTAAATTAAATAAACTTAGACAATCTGTGCAACCCGCGCGTTAAACTCCGAATATTATTTGCTCAGCGATGTTGAAAGTTATTTTTGTTGCGTATCGACCAGTGACGGTGAATGAAAATTTTTATTGTGGCATAGCTCGTTTCCTACACATTTGAGATCGACTGGACACGGTCAGAACCAAAGCCTTCTATCTCTATACCTGATATGGCGCAGCTAGCGCCCAATGAAAAAAATAGGAAGGGGGGAAAGTTTTGTTAAGAGCCAGATTAAATTTTCTTTCTCCTATACGTTTCACTGGGCAATCTACAACCTTGACAAAACGTCCCCTATTTATCACAGGGCCATCTACACGGAGGAAAAAAAAGATAAAGCACAGGGAAGGAAAGTAAAATGACAAAAAAGGAAGGGAAAGAAGCGGATGAAGGGAAAGACAAAAAAGAAAGAGGCCCGAAAGCGCGAAAGCGAGGGAGACTTGGGTCTAATAGTGAGGGAAAGGGGAACCTGAACCCGAAAGTATAGGAGAATTTGCGCTCGATTTCGATTTCAGATTTGGGTGGATAGAAGCCACTGCACAGAACCAGGGTGCCCTCTCCCGGCCTAGTGTATACCCCCTGTAGAGACTTTTTCCTCTCGGCACGTGGCTTGCTTGTAAAACAGCTGGACGTCGCAACACTGTGGCGTCAAATTGCATGCACGCGCTGAAGCCGATTCACCGACGCACATTAGGCGGCCCTCAATGTTCCATTGCAGTAGAGAAGACCCACGTGCCGTCTCATCTCATCTGCGTGATGACTTCTTCTGGAACTCCTTAACTCCTCAAATTCGTCAGTGTCAAACCTTGGCTACCTTCAGACGTCAGTTAAAGACCCACTATTTTCAGTCAGCCTTTTCTGCCACCTAGCGTCCATCATCCTATGCACCCTGATTCTTTCTGAGACTTTGGCGCTTTATAAATCATTTACTTACTTACTTACTTACTTACTTACTTATCGTTTGCTCTGCACGTCGAGCCAGGCAATAGCCTTCTCCTCAGCCAAGTGTAGGCTAAGGCTGGCAGACCGTCGGGGAATTTCAAATCTGGACAATCGTTCACAATACGGGACATAGCCGCGAACACGCGCCACAGAAACAGGATGCATCTGAAGCCTGATTCCAGCGGATGAGGTTGACTGCACGTCGACCATGGCCAGTCCGAAAGTGATGCGTGGAACTAAATATAACCGCCTAGACGTGTTGGAAGATGGAATGCTGGACTGCTGGATATGATGGCACATCAGATGTCATCATTACGCCAGCTCCACTTTCACCAGCTGCCAGTCCAGCGCATGACTAATGACGTGAAAAGTAAATCCATGCAGGATAACACTAACGGTCCAGTAGGCTTAGGCCTACCTGGTGTTGCGAAGTAACACTGTGTGATCCCGCATGGCAGGTGACGTTCCGTAGCTCTAAGATAAAAATTTAAAAAAAAACTGTTAACTAGAAATATGGGGCAGAGCCAAACGTGAGGCCGCCCGGCGCCGCAAGTCCGATTGGGGGACATGTTAAGGGGTTGAAATTTCGTTCGCAGCAAACTCACGTGGCCTGAACGCAACTGCGTTGTCATATACATGTATAGCAAGCGCAATGTTAAACCTGGGTGGTTCGATGTGGGACAACAGAACTTTGTTGTTTGTGTACCCAAGTTCACCAATTTTTTTTTCTTTCGACGTGCAATTGATCGTAGTTGTAATCGCCGTTTTCCGTTTATCGATGTCTTTATCCATTCTAGAGATATATGTGATCAAAATCTAAAGTTGTCCAAAAACGCACGAATTGTCGATATTGGGCAGGTCGAAATGAGCAAAGACAACTTTGTGGTTAGTGAACCCAAGTCCACCAAATGTTTTGCATTTAACGTGGAACATAGGCGGATTTAGGGGGGGCAAAGGGGCCATGCCCCCAACATGCCAAAACTCGTCCTTTTTGCCTAGCATATGCAGTGCATTATTCTGTGCAGTAAAACTAATAAAATTTATACCCACTATATGCATTTTTTGGGAGTTTTTATGCCCTCAAAAACATTTGCTTCCGGGGCTGTGCCCCGGACCGGCCCATTCTCCAAAAGTCCACATCTGCTGTCCTCTCCATAAGCGAATTTGGGAGCCTTGCCCCCCAAGAATACCAAATTTGCCTTTTGCCTTGCATTGTCTATGCAGTGCGTTATAACAAAGAATGCAAGCATAAACCCACTGTCCAGGAAACAGTAGCTCGACTGTAATTATCAGAAATATGAGTACACAATGAAGTACAAGAAGCATGCTTAACAATAACACTACTTGTACATGGCTCATAGCTGATTACAAGTAAGCCTTATGTAAGTGAAAGATGAACCAGTTACAAAAAAACACAATGTCTGCCAAAATAGCACAATCAAATACTGAATATTTAGCACCAATAGTATTCAATTACCCCATGGATTTCAGATAACTGTATAAACTATAAACTCACTCATTACCACTGCCAAACTGTAGCAGGTAAGAGTACAGAAGTCAGGACTAGGTCATAGTGATGGACAAACATTATACACCTTGTCCCAAAATTAGCGACCCCCCTACAGATAAGTTAGCGCAAAATCGTTAATACCTGACAGATTGTTGCAAAATTTTTAAAAAGTCACGGGGACAATCATTCTGAACTAGTCTTTGAAGTGTGAGCTCAAAGTAGCCTATAGAGCAGCAAAGGCACCTGCATGTCTGTCTGTCTGTCACACTCTGTGATTTTACCGAAACGTGCAAGCACTGCAAGCTAGGATTATGATGTCGAATACCGCAGCGTATCAAGTAACTTTAAAAAGTTACATTCCAGTGTTGTGATCACCTATCCGCCTATGACGTGGAATATAGACCGCGGGTAAAAACGCAGTTCACCGTTTGTCGATATATTTATTCGTTTCAGAGATATTCGCGGTCAAAGTCAAAAGTTGGCCTAAATCGCACCAAATTTTGAACGTTTTTTGCCTTCCCAAATTTTAAGGGGGCGGTGCCCCCCAAATTTTGTACACGGATTAACACTCCCATTCAGCAGCACATCACGTGGTAAAATTTCATTAGGCTAATCCCCTTAGCGCCAAAGTTCTATGGCTCATACCCTAAATTTTAAAGCCAATTTTTTACGCCCCCCATTAAAAAATTGTTTGGGGAATTTTCATCCCCTGTGGGGTATGAACTAGCAAGACTTCGCAATTCTGTGGCGCGTGTAAAAATTTCGGGGCGCAGCACCCCCAGCGGCCGAAATACGGTCTTCCGAAAACGCGCGCACTGTCGATGTTGGGTGGGTCGAAATAAGCAAACGAAACTCTGTGGTTAATAGACCGAAGTTCACCAGAATTTTTTTATTCAACGCGGAAGGAACGACGGTTGATAACGCCGTTGACCGCTTGTCGATATCGCAATCTGTTTTAGAGAAATTTGCGATCAAAGTCGAAAGTTGTTTTAAATCGCGCGGAATTTAGGACGTTTTTTGCCTTCCCAAATTTTAAGGGGGCGGTGCCCCCAAATTTTGTATACGGGTTAATACCCCCATCTAGCAGCACATCACGTGGCAAAGTTTCATTAGGCAAATCCCCTCAACGCCAAAGTTCTAGTGGCTCATACGCTAAATTTGAAGCTGATTTTTGACTCCATTGAAAAAAATTGTTGGGGAAGCCCCCATCCCCAGTGGGGTGTAGGCTAGCAAGACTTTGGCATTCTTTAGCGCGTGTAAAAAATTCGGGGCGCAGCACAACCTAGGGGCCGAAATATGGTATTCCAAAAAGTCGATTTTCGGGGTACAATTGCACCTCTAGGTGTCCATAATCAGTGGACCAAAGTTCACCGAGCTTTCTTCGTTGAACGCCGGAGGGAACGCTGTCTTCCACCAGGTTTCCAGATTTTGGATATCTCTATCCTTTCCGGAGATATTCGGGCTCAAAGTGGGAAGGTGTCCTAAATCGGGCCAAATTTAGCGTGTTTCCCCCCAATTTTTTTTTTGGGGGGGGGCAGACTTCCAATTTTTTTGAACGGCATTTTTAAATTGAACATGCTTCTGAACATGTGCCAAAATTTCTAGGAGATCGGTCCACGGACCTGGAAGATCTCGCGTTGAAAAAATAATAATAAACAGCAGTAAAACATAAGGCCTTCCTGGAACTACCGTTCCGGGCGGCCTAAAAAGCTGTACCATTTTGACCAATGCGCAGGTCTCGACTGTACAACAGCTTTTTGATTGAAAGGATAACGCGACAGGAAGTCTGGCATAGGATAGCAAAGTATTCAGTAGGCTACACTATACCAAAGTCAGTTTGTTGCTGCGTCAGTGATGCAACACTCACATGTCGTTTTATTGACAGTTTGGCCTGAATCTGACAGTCTTCGTTATCCTGCTGCGAGTAGATTCGTGTGACGAGGCAATGGAAAGGGCGGACACCTGCTGAGAAAGAAGAGTAAGATGAGAACAGGTTGATTGACAGTTGCTTTGCGCCCGCAAAGCAACTGTCAATCAACCTGTTCTCATCTTACTCTTCTTTCTGCGATCAGCAGCTGTGTTGATTAAGGACCAAGCTGAGCTGGCCTCTATCAGGCTAGATTTTCGATACCCTCCGGCTCTGCAGAAAGAGTCTGCGTCTGAGATGGAAACACTTGTTAGAACCTACATGCAGCAATGTGGAAAACATTACCCCAGAATGCACCGCTGCTGTGCCTAGAAGCTGTCTCCGGTAGCCTACTGAATGACAAGTGAACATGAAATATAGGTTACTGGTTGTAAATCGCGGACTCCGGAAAAGTGAAAAACGCCGAGAAGAAGACGCTAATATCGGACAACGAAAGGGAAGCAAGCTACAGAAAACCTAGTTGTGCATAAATAAGTTTGAGATATCTCGTTTTTTTGCAAAATTCTGCTAAATTGTTGAGGCACTGATGCTTCTGAAAATGTCATTGAAATCAAATAGGTTGAGCAGTGAGTAAAACTCGGCGAGTAAGCTACAGAAACTGCTAACGCAACTTTGCTTTACGGTGAATTTTAATTAAGATTTAATAATAAAGTGAATAGATTATTGGTTTTTGGCGTGCAAGCCTATAGGCTATAGGCCTACACAGTGTATGTCCACTTTGAACATCTGATTATAGTTGGACTGTTTCTACTGACATCATCCGCGTTTGAAAACTCTAGTGTTCGGCAGTGTCTGCAAACACAAGGCTGATTTCAGAAAAACTATATAGGTTTACCGCCTATTGCAGTGTTTAAAATAAATGCCGTTTTATGTGTGTAAAATTTTTTATTTAACTCGGTGCAGGTTTAAGCTTCTTACTGCAAAAAAATTTTTAAATCAGGGGGGTCACTTTTTCTGAATGGAATGTAAAGAACACCTATATAAAAATTATGCTATAAAGGACAGGTTTATGAGTCTTGGTAACTAACGGCACGAGTAACAGAAGTGACGATGGCAGCCTACTAAGTGAAAAACATGCAAATCAAAAAGAAACCGGCAGCGAAGTTCAAAGAGAACAGAGAAGAAACGCGTGTCCGGTGTCTATAGAACATAATGCACTGCTCAGATCGCGCGGTGCATGCTAATGCAACCCACGCCGAGCTACCAACCGGAAGTTATAGCGCGAGATGCACCACGCATGCGTGGTACGTCGAAGTCGTCAGTCACGCCGACACCGGCGCTCTGACAGACTTCGCGTAAAATCTGTTCACACTTGTGCGCGAAGAAACGCTTTTTCTTCTCGATATATCTAGCGGAGGTTGGAGCTACCGAGCAGCACGATGCACGCCGTAGCGGCCATACACACCGGCCAGACAGAGAGACAGGATTGTGGAACGATTCGTGTACTAGACGCGGGGAAGTCAGCACAGTGAAACTGTGTGAACGTCAGGAGTGTTTCTTTAGTGGTTAATTCTTTCGGCCAATAGCTGACTAAAAGCGCAAAGTAAACCGAGTAGGCCTGCGCAGACAGCGTCAGAACTCACTGGAGAAGTATATGACGTGAACCAAGTTTATACAATATATTTTTTGTCTTGTTATGTCGTACAAGGCGGCATTAGATCGAAACAGTACACGGATCGTCTCAATACCACAGACAGACAGCCGACCGAGTACGTTAATCGATACCGCCTGAGTGGTGCTCGTCCCGTCGCTAAATAATCATTTCCGACCGCCATATTTAAGTCAACATGACGTCATCTCTCCTCGTGATTCAACAACAGACACAAACCAGGTCACAGCAACGTGGGCTTAAAATTATTGTGTTAACAAAACTATAGGTTACCAGTTCTGAATTTAAAAACTTAAAACCACAAATGTTCAAATTTCTTTTTATGAGGTTTTTATTTGTTGTGGAATTTAAATTTCATATTTCGGTAGAATATGTTATTTAGTCAAGTGGAGTCTCGGGCTTTTTCGTGCCAAAATTGGAAATATATTTACATTTGCAAATTTATGCACAAAAGATTGCAGGCTCTCTTTTTCTATAGACAGCAAATGGTCTTTGTGTTCCGCCAAGAACAAACCTAATCAACTAAAGCCTGCGAGAGTAAAAACTTAATAGGCCCAAACAGCCTTTCAAGTAAATTTTTGCCATTGTTTGTATGGGCGAGTAATGATATCGCATGTTGTCAATTTATTGTTTGTCCCCCTTCTGCAGTTCTACAGGGGAAGAAAAAAGGGAAAATGAGAGAAATTGCGTGAGTACGTAGGGCACGTCCCGCCCGACGGTCATTTCGGAGACGGCATTTCCAGGCAATGCAGTTGCCAGAGACAGACAATAATAGAAAAAAACTTTAACATTTAGGCCTACAATAATAACAAAACAAGTTAACCTTCAGATGAGAGAAAGGAGGGGAGAAAAAAAGCGAGGAATGGCATAATAGTCCCACATGAGCAATACATGGATCCACCACTTACACAGGATACCAGTCCTCTATTCCGAAGATTAGTGTCAGGGTTAGGGTTAGTCAATAGCGATCAAACGTCCGCTAATGACTAGCCCTAACCCTGACCCTAGCCTTCGGAATAGCGAATCCAAATCTTTACTGTCTAGTGGCATGGGGGCCTCGTCTCTCTTTCCCTCTCTTTCGCTTCCCCTTTTCGTCCTCCCTCCTTTTTATCGAATTTGGTGCATTTTAGCTTTAAAGATGAGATCTAGTGGCAAAAATCTTAATTACTTTTCCGAGAATAAACTGACCAAATTGGCAAAATTAGTGCAGTTTAAACGCATGCTTATGTTTTGTCTGGAAAATTGGGAGAGGCCTGGGACCCCCCTCTACGCCACTGTTACTGTCCAACTTTTTGCTGATGCAAGCGAGCAAACATAATAGCGACGTCATTATAATGCTCGTAATGGGTTGGTTTTTACTATATAGCTTACTAGTCACGTAAGAGGCGCGTTCAACAGAAAATAGGCTAACGGATTAAGAACTAAAAGTCGTGCAATTTATACAGTAAAAACTTTCACAACACTGCACGAAATTTGTTCCGCATAAAGCAAATTCTTTCCTTAATAGTCGCTGAAAATATAATACAAAACTGCTAGTGTCTTGAAGATAAGCATATTGCAGTTTATGTACAAGGGTCTTTTTATTGCTGCACAGTGCACATTGTAAATACTAAATACTACAGAATGCCGGAATGCCGTTTTGAAGCATACTGGCTTTTCACTGTTATTATAGATTTACAAACAATGACATCTCGCACGGCGGCCGCAGCATATATTCTGGGACAACAATTTACCTATCCCTCATGTCAGTATATTCAAACAAATTTTACTTTTTTTAAAAATCACTCCTGTAATTGGGCTTATCGTTAATAACTGAACGTTAAACACGTGTTTGTTTACATTGTCCACTGACCGGAAATGACGAAGGTTGCCAAATGCCAATAAATAAGTTAGGAAAAATGACTGAAATCGCTTGAATGCGATGCAAAGTACGTTACGTTACGAACATAAATTCTATGCTAGGGCAATGTTTATGTTGTTCGTTAATAATTATATAATTAATCATTTCTTTGTCATTATCAAGCCTTTGGAAACAGGTTTATGTTTTGTACAAAGAATAACTTTACCTTCGCAAGTAGCGTGAGTTAGAAAACAAAAATCCCTGAATTCTGGGGGTATGCTTGAAAACCGTAGAACACCGCAGAGCGAGGCGTTGCCGGGACGCTGGGACAACCTCCCAGGCACCAGTTAGACAGACGTCTGCTTCTTGACGTGTTTAGTAGCCTAGTAGGCGAAAGGTTATCAACCTGTCCACAAATTTTAGTGATTCAAAAAACGTTTTTGCAAAGATTTACGTCTTATGAGTTATTATCTGTAATAAAATTGGCGGGTTTTTGTTATTTTTTGTTGAGAGTGATTTTTACAGTAAAACTGCAAGAATTAGCGTACGCATGGCATTATGCCTTTCGATAGCCAATGCGACGTCATGTATAATTTTAGCGAAATTCTGTTCGATGTAGCGTATTAAACGTACCTTTCTTGCTGGATCGGCGTTAAAATCATTAATATAACTGTTTTTGATAAACGTAGGTTGTCATTTTATTAACAGAAACGTAAACTTTCAACGTCAACATTCCTAACCATAAGACCAGACACCAACGAGTAACGTAACGTATTTAGCTATTTTAAGCATATAGCGTGCATATTCTATGTTTGTTTACTGTGTGAATTGGATGAAATTCGAGCAGTTGATTGTGAAATATATGAACAGGTAACATCGTTAACATCCCTAACCCTAAAACCTAACCCTAACCCTAAACACTAACCCTAACCCTAACCGAAGTTCTTGCTCACGAGCAATTTAACCCTAAACCTTATCCCTAACCTTAAACACTAACCCTAACCCCAACCCTAAGTGAAGTTCTTGCTCACGAGCGATTTAAAGTGGCCCGGTGTTACCGATGGCCATTACGGCCATCCGTAACACCGGGCCACTTTAAATCGCTCGTGAGCAAAAATTAAGCAAAAAACCACAAATTTTATTTTAGATATCGACTAATAAGACGAAGTAGTGTGCAAAAAAGTAATTTAGAATGCAATGATCCGTGGACAGGTTGTTAATGTTAACCTTTGGCCGCCTAGTACTACACTGTACGCATCACAGTATTATACCACTGACTCACAATAACAACAGTTGTCCACCACTTGTCAATCAAAATCAATTAGCCATTTAGTGGTCACTTGTCGCCGCCTCCTCTACAGATTACATCAAAGCGCGCCGCATGCCTGAGGTCTCATGCCCAGCCAAGTACACACCCAGTTTTATGGCTGCGTCAGGCAAGTAATTAACATTAACAGTCGAGTGTTCCACAGTGTCCCGGCGTCGTTGCCGTGCACTAAGGAGACCGCCACCACTGATTACCTCCCTGAAGCTGTCCCGGCGTCCTGGCGTCCCGGCATGTTTTAGTGAGACCGGAGCAAGGCTACAGGTAAAAAGCGGATTGCGGATCTGCCAATGTCGCAACAGGTAACACTGTAATTAAGGTTACCTTATTAGTTTAACCATTTCCTAACTCTAATTCCTAACCCTAATCATAACCCGAATTTTAACCCTATCCCTAACCCCAGCCCTAACATTGTTGCGACATCCGCACATCCGCATCTGCTATGAGTGATGCTTTTTACCATCGTTCGCAGAGCGACTCCCTCCGCAGAACACCGTCAATATTCTGTGTCTCGTAAATCCATTATTGGCGTCTCTAGTTATGTTTTACTGCACTTTTCCGCATTCTAACGGGAGATTACAGTTGCTTGAGATTTCAATTTTTTCCTTACATTTTCAATAATGGGGGTTTTTAGTTTCATATTTTATGCATTAAATATTATGTACTTTAAACGAGCAAGGAAGACGTTTCTGCTATGAGTGACGTTTAGTTGACAGGACCTCTGAGGAACATTTTACAGAGTGGGTCATAAAAAACCATCCCCCTACATGTCAGCTAATTATGTCTTCCCGGAGTGATGTACATTGAAAGTGAATAATGCACGTTAAAATATAATCAATTCTGAGTAACATGTGCAAATTTCATGCAAATATATTCGATTATTTGTAAAGGGAAAAAATAAATGAAAGCAACCCAACTCTACATGAAACACAATGGGGAAAACAGTGTAACGTCATTTAACATATGAGGATAAAGGATCAATTAAACTTGTTTGCCAACAAAGGGATGGGGCGCTAAACGCATTTGTAAACAGTTTCCTAACAAGAATTTCTTGTTAAAGATCTTCTGCGCAAAATTGACAAGATGAACTCGATTTCTCAAAAGGTCAGCAGTGGACAGAAGCGGACTGTCTGAACAACACAGAATATCGAGTGTGTAGCTGAGCTGATATGCAGCCATGAGCAACCCTGGGTCCAGCAAAATTCTGAGAGATTCAAAAGGGCACAATGAACAGTTGTTTACTTGATTGTCTTGTTGTTGTATGAAGTTTTCGCTGTTTTACTTAGACATGTACGCAAGCACATATTTCTATTTGTGTTTCAATATTGTGATGTAATACAGTTGGGATGTTTTGATTCTAACGTATTATTTGTCAATAACAGTTTGACATACTCATTAGGTTTTGACATCAAGATGTGCAGAACAGACTAGGAATTTATACGGTGTGTCACTTTGTATATATACACAAGTGCAGTAACATTTTAAACAGAATAATATAGAAAGGTAAAGGTGGTGTTATAGTTCTTAATGGAAGCCCATTTCAGAGCTATGGAGCGTCACCTGCCATATGGAATCCCACAGTGTTACCTGCCACCCGACGCAGGCGAAAGCGCCATGTCTTAACCTCAGCCAGATAGGCCGGTACTCAATTTACCTACCCCGGAGGGATGGAAGGCTGAGTTGACCTAGGCGGCTGGTTACATACCGAGATGGTTTACCTGCCTACAGGCCATCACCCATCGCAGTATTAACCGGGCCCGGCGTACAGTAACTTCGTTGATTGGATCAAACGCGTTACCACTACACCGTGCCACCAACCTAAGGGGATGGTTTTTATGGCCCTCTTTGTATAGAGGGGGGCTATAGCGAAGCCTGTTACATTATGTTGACATTAACATATATTGTGTTTCTGGACCAAAATTTTCAGACACTAAAGAAGATTTTCGGTGACCATTTTTCGACAATTTGAAATTAAGAAGGAGGCAATTGCCACTCACGACAATGCTGATGAATGCACCGTGACATTTGGGCGCCGCCGTTTGGGCGCGACCATTTGGGCTCCACCATTTGGGTGCTCACCGTTTAGGCGCCGGACGTTTTCGGCGCTGTGCTGCTTTAGTGCCGTCTCTCTATCTTATGTAGTCATTGTTCTCTATATGAATTAATGTATGTTTATTGCTTCACATGATAAATTCAACTACGCTTCTTAAGGCCTATACTACTTGAGTGTTTACTAATGTAGGCGTTGTACGTTCTGTACGCGGTGGGCGACTTCTTTTGGGTGGTCCATTGTGACCATGCGTCCGTCTGGCACCGTTGTGGAGATATGGCGCCTCAAATGTTGGACGCACAGACGTGGACACCAAAAGAAAAATGGAAGAAGGGAAAGAGAAAGAGGAAGGGGAAGGGAAGGGAAAAGGAAATGGAAAGGGAAAGGATAAAAGGGGAAGGGGAAAGGTGAGTGAAAGGGAAAGGGGAAGGGATAAGTGAAGGAGAAAAGGAAAGGGAAAGGGAAGGAAAAGGGGAAGGGAAGGAGTATGGGAAGGTAAAGGGAAGGCGAAGCGGAAGGGAAAAGAAAGGGGAAGAAAACAGGGGAAAGGGAATGAAAATCGTGGAAAGGAAAGGGGAAGGTGGAAGGAAGATAGCTTAAGAAAAGTTGGAAGCATGGACGCACGCACGCACGCACGGACACTCAGGTGATTTTATACTCTGTCCAATGCTATGCATTGCATTGGACTGACAGCTAGTTCATTGTACGTTAACGGCAATGACGCGACACAGTGCCGACACGGCGGCGCCCAAATGTCCTGCTCCGCGAACGCACTGATGAGTGATACAATATGAGGTTCTTGTGCGGTGGTGCCAGTTGTGTGTTTACCGTGCATGTGGTTGCAGTGTTTATGGCAGCAGCAGTGATGTTGATGGAGCCAGTGGGGATGTGTTGAGCTGGCGATGCCCTTGTTGTCATTGATGTGGTACATCCTGGAGAGCGTTCAGCAGTCGTACGATCTATCCGATCGGCTGATTCGTGCCATCAGTCACTGGCAGCTGTCCGACCATGGAGACGATGACGTGCTACGGCTGCTGGAACAAGGCGCCGATGTCAACAAGCTCCACGGCACGTTGTTACCGCTGCACTGCGCATGCATGACCGGAGATGCTGTTGTTGTCGCTATGCTGCTCAAGCATGGCGCTGAGGTTTCTGCTTCACGATATTCGTGTTGTTGGTTTTGCTTCAGTTTTTAGCCATCATCGAGGCATCCATCCATCTGTCTGTCCATCCGTCTGTCACACTCCGGTATTGTGTCAACACAACACAAGCTAGGATTACGAAATCTTCACCATGGACTGCCACAAAGACTCTAGTATCAGGATTTCATTCCTGAAATTCAAAAGAAGTCACCTCGATCGAGGGCGCTAAATGAGAGGGGGTACAAAAAATTGGCCATTTTGAGCCAATAAGTTGCTGTATCTCAGAAACAGTGCGAGATTGGGCCTAGTTTACTATTAATCACTAATAGAAAGTCTCATACGCCCTTTCGACTGACATCTCGATTTAAGATCAACGACTTTGAACCCCCAAAATAGGGGTTTTTAGTGATTTTTTCGCAATTTTGGGCCACAACACACATTTTAAGAGTAAATTGCACCGAAATGGTTTGAGATACTCCAGACAACCTGCATAAGGAATTTTCAGCATTAAACGTAGATTTTAGCAGTTCAAGTCTTGACCTCCCTAGGTTCACGGAGGCCTCCGCATGCAGCATCAAAGAGCGGTAGTGGGGTACCCCATAAAAGCTTGTTTTTTTACCCCTGTTGGTTCGTCTAGCGCTTACAAATAGACATAGACTTGTTGCTTACCGTAACAATAACTGCTGACAAGCTTTTAAGTGGTTCAACATTAATGACCTTGAACGACCTTGAACC
>Ga0056128_1002203_pt1 | contig 22851 bp, 16 predicted proteins | sample WorMetLIZISLAND2_FD_71113 | JGI IMG/M metagenome (GOLD analysis project Ga0056128, IMG submission 71113) | Marine gutless worms symbiont microbial communities from Max Planck institute for Marine Microbiology, Germany - Olavius geniculatus... ... | reverse complement strand
GTAATAGCAGTAATCAAGTCATTGTATGCCTACAGTGTAATTATGGGCCGCCTGTAGAGCGGGAGACGTGTGACACGGATGCGTTGTCGCGGTTAGTGGATGCGTCGGGAACGGACTCAGATCCATTCAGACCCGACTCACAACTCAAAGTCGAGTACGTCTCGCGTGGAACCTACCGTCTGTTTAACAAGACCGAGTCACATACACAGTCAGGTAAGCATCATTCGATTCATAAGCAGTGGCTTCTCTCCTCCAAATTCTGGAATCGAAATTGGGTTTAAGCCCCCTCTTCCCCTTTTACGGGCTCCTTCCCCTTTTTGCTTCTCCCTTTATCTGCCCTCTTTCTCTTTCCCTTTTTTCCCTAGTCCCTTCCCTATGCTTTAAACCCTTTTCTTTCCGCGTTTCCGCTTCCGCTTTTTGTTACCCAGTGAAAATTAAGGAGAAGTTTTGATCTACGCACTTAACAAAAACTTCCCGCCCTATGTTTCACTGGGCGCAAGCTGCGCCCACCTGATATAGGGATAGAAGCCTCTGTTCATAAGTGTATGATGAGTATAGGTTCCAACACACGGCCTACAGTGTATTGTGAGGGTGTAACAGGGAGGCGTAATACACTGTAGACTGTGTTAAAACATACTTATTTCATGACAGTGATCGTCGGCGTGTTCTGCCTGGACGCACGAGTGATGTACAAATGCGAGACGCTATCAGTCGTCACGCTTGTGTAAATTAAAATTATGGACATTTATAACACTCCGGACACTGCAGCGATAGATAGGAGAGCTAATTACCAGTCCTAGGTCATGAAATAAAAACCGTTTATTACCTCTGCATAAAATATTTTATTCGCCAGACAGCCGGAATTGTAATTGTAATTTGTATTAGGTCTATTTGACGTCCGAGAAACTGCAATTTGAACTATTTTTGTAATCCCAAAATCCGGGGATTGGGGCGCCGACAATTCCGTGATTCGGGATTCCGGGATTGCAATCCCTACACGGAACTGTGTATGCAGGCAAGCATTTACCGTTCATATACTTCGAACTGCCGGCTGAGGCGTCGCTGCTACGGAACTCTGGAGTCTATGATGCAACCACAGTGAAAGATGACAACACGTTACGTGCTGACCTCGTGCGATTGGACGCAAACACGTGGGTGCTGCATGTCGCCGGAGAACTTCTACGATGCCCAGGTAAGCTTATACCCCGTTTACACGATGAACTAAACAGCAAGCAGTCATCAAGCAATTAGAGCACACGTCATGCACGTATATTTTGAATACATTTGCTTGATGTTTGCTTGATGTCTGCTTGATCGTCTAAACGCGGTATTACTCAACAGAGCTTTGTGGAATGTATATACGATTAGCTACGAAAACAGTCATGATGAAGAGAGAGAACCTTCGGCAGTTGCACTCTCACTTACAACCATGCTTAATGGCATGGTTGTAAGTGACTCGGTACTGTAATACCCCGTTCACACGATCAAGCAAACATCGAGCTAGCTTGTCGAGCTAGCTGGATGAATGCTTACAAGCATTAAGCAAGCATCGAGCAAACGTCGAGCAAACATCGAGCCAGCTTGTCGAGCCAGCTTCATCGTGTAAACGGGGTATAACGTGGGACTTACAATTGCGAGGTCGTTGGTTCCACTGCTGGTCATTTCGCTGTCAAATGGTTAGTACTAGGGTGAAACAGGTAAACTATCTCGGTACATGTATAGCCAACACCACGATCAACTCAGCTCAGCTTCTCTCCCTCCGGGGTAGGTAAATCGAGTACCTGTTTGACTGGCTGGGGTTAAGGTAGGATGCTGTCACCTGTGTTGGGTGGCAGGTAACACTGTGTGATCTCCTACGGCAGGTGACGCTCCGCAGCTATGGAATGGCTTTCGTTAAGAGCTATAACACTATCTTTAACTTTTAATAGCTGGAACCGGAAACGGAGAGCAAACTTTATTCAATTTAAATTCAATTATGTGGTCATACAACCAAGTATCACTAAACTAAGTCAACTACCATCGTGCACTATGGCCTATTAATTCGTTTCTGTATAAAAATAAGGTCAAAAAACGTATATCACATTTATGACTTTTGTTGCAGGTGCGTTTGGGATAGTGGTTCGTGACCCGGGCTATCTGAATCGACCTCTGTTTAACCTTGACGTCGGCGTTGAGTGCCCTCCAACATTCAGTGTTGACTTCACAATACCGACAGAGGGCGCTGACAACTACGACAAGACTCTGCTAGTCGACATTACAGACTCGTATAGAACGATCAAAGTCACCATCTTTCGTCCGGCGCCGAACATGACCACAGAGGCGTACGGTAAGTTGGGCTTTAAAAAAATTTTTTGCACTTTTGGTTTGCATCCGGCAAAGAAGTAGGGACGGGGAGAAAAATTTTTAAATATATTTTTTATTTGTATATCATGTAATCTTACACGACAAGTCGTGAAACACAAGTTGAGTAACTAAATAATACTCATGTAAACGAAAATAACAATAACGGACCTAATGCAAACAGTTTTTTTTCAGTAAAATTTTGCAAACAAACTAAAAACTGCAAAATATTACTGAGGATCTAATAAAAATGTTGAGGATGCAAGGTCTTTTTAGGGACAGACGGCAGCCGGAAGTATAAATTTTTTTAGCCATTCCGTGACAAAATGTTGGCAATTTCTGGAAAGCTTATGCATGCCTATCTGTGTTTGTTTAAATTTGTTAAAAATTGCGAAAATATTGGAATCTGTAAAGTGGTGTTTTGTTGTGTTTTGTTTGCAGAATTCTTTCAGAGCAACAAATCATACGGTATATCATCTGATTCTATATTTTGCTTTCCGCAAATATACTATTTATGTTTTGTAATACTAGTTGCTGCTGTTAATTTTTAAGGTGCATGCACTGCCAGTTTTCAGTGCTATAGGTTTATAAGCAACCCACATGTTAAGACTATTTTAATAGTTAAGTTACAAGGAATCAGTTATGAGTTCAAGTTTTTTTCATTTTCATGCTTCTATTGATTTCTATTTATTTGTAGTACCAGGATAAATAACCGTCGGCATACGGGTAAACAATCCCGGTATGTAACCAGCCCCCCCAGATCAACTCAGCCTGGCCATTCCTTCGTGGGTGGGCGCAGTGAAGCTGGGACGTAAACGGACACACCGCGTGATGCACTATTTCGTATCCGTGATCTCGCAGTGTAAACTGGTGTCTGGCTGAGGGCTAAGGAAACGGAGATCAGTGCCGCTCCATGGGCTTTGTGGCTGGAGAAGGACTTCACGTTTTACGTTAGTGATTAGATGCAAAAAACGTTTCTGAAAATTTTTTTTAAAAACGTTAAAAAACGTAAAACATGGTAGAAGAAATGAAAAACGTTTAAAAACGTTGATAAAAACGATAGCCCTACTTCGTTCAATTTCTTACCAAAAACCTAATGTTGTAGATGCATTATAGCAAAAACTAGAACAAGAGAAAAAACTTTATTCAATTTCAATTCAACCGTGGCACGTATCACTAAAATAAGTAAGTAAACTACCAGTAATATAATTTATGAATTTTTTGTGGCTTCAAAAGTGTTTCTTGATGTTCTTAGCTGAATTTTTGAATGAACACAAAAAATAATAGCCTAACGTTGAAAAAACTAAAAAACGTTTAAAACGTAGCAAAAACATGGCAAGTATAAAAAACGTTTAAAAACATTGACAAACGTTTATAGCATTCATGTGTGGTGTATTGGTTATTGTCAGATGGTCCGGTATCGTACAACAGCAAGTCGGAGCTGCCGATGAAGATCTTCTCACCGTTCGCTGGATTTCTTTGCGTCGTCGCCGCTTTTTTGCTTATTCTGCTATTCGTTGGAGTTGTCTCTGAAACTGGTAAACTTCCTAGATCTAGCTGTTGTGGAGGGTGCCTGGATGTGCAACTCATGCGCAACAGTAGGCGCGGTTTAACAGCATCGGCAACTACGTGACTACGCGCACGTACGTGCCAATGTTGCAGCGACCACCACCCACTCACGCTTAGACGATGCTTATACCCCGTTCACACGATCAAGCTGGCTCGACGAGCTGCCTATATATTAGCTGGACGAGCCAGCTCGATGTTTGCTCGATGCTTGCTGGATGTCTGCTCGACGTCTGCTCGACGTTTGCTCGATGTCTGCTTGATGTTTGCTCGATCGTGTAAACGGGGTATTAAGGTGCATTCTCACTGCGCGAGTTAACGCGCGTGGACGATCTCGATTGACTGTTCAATTAAGCCCTAATCCAAGCGCTACCTCAGCAGATACATTTGAGATCGTCCATGCGCGTTAACGCGCGTAGTGAGAACGCACCTTTACTGTTGCACTGCAACGGTTGCACATGTAGACTTCTTTTCAATAAAACATTCTTCTTGCGAACGTGAACGGTCTAGCGTATTTTGTAGATATCTGCAGTCTGTTCGCAAACGAAATATCTCAAGTAGGCCCACTTGTGATTTAAATAAATGTGTCGTAGGGGCCAAGGCCACCGAAACTGCAGAACCGAAAAATGCGGGACAAAAAATATTAAGACTAAAAAGTGAATGTTTACATAGGAATACATGCGATGGTCACTTGGAACGGCAGTCAACTGTAGAGTTAAGTGATTGAGATTGAAGCTGTTTTCAGTGGCTTTTATCCCCATTGGGCGCTAGCTGTCCCCACTTTCGAGTTCAATCCCCCTCTTCAGGCTTCTTTCCCTCCCTGTTTTTCCGTCATTTGTCTCTTTTCTTTCTCCCTTTTCTCTTTACTCCCCTTCGTTATGCTTTATCTCCCTTTCTTTCCGCGTTTTTTTCGTTTTCGTTGCCCAGTGAAAAATAAGGGACAAGTTCTGTTAATGGTGTAGTGAAAATAGAAGAAGGGGAACATTTTATCAACATTTTTAACAGAACTCCCCTCACTATTTTTCACCGGGCGAAGCGGGTGGCTGTTTTGCTATGTTGCTAGCTGTGGACAAACTGTCGAATAAGACCGAGACACAGGTCGGAGCGCAGCACATGTGTTTCGTTGTCTGCTACGTTACGTTTCGTGCCGCTTACTCCGTCGCGGTGACCTTTACCGTCTTACTGCTGCTCATTCGCCACTTCAACAGGTAAGCTATTAACAACGAGATAAACAACAACAACAGCCACAATGATAAATTTAGGGTACTCTCACAGACCGGAAGATGGTTAAGATTATTTTGTAAGAATAGTTTCGACAGCCTTTTAGTTTTTTTTGGTCAGGCGTCTAGCTCTCCCACAGCCATCCGTTTCTTGAATGGTTTGAGTCTTTGCATAACAACAGTTCTGTTTTAGTTTCAGTTATTTTATTTCTATTTAAAACATTTGTATTTTTTTTCGTTTTATCACAATACTGTTTATATACTGCATTAAACCGACAACTTTCCTATCAGTTTTTTCAGTGCAAATCGTTTATTGTATCATATGGTGATACGTCGTATTTAGGAGTTCGGTGAACACTCTGAGTCAGTTCACCACGTACGTGGAAACGGCCAACAACAACCAGCGGCTGGACATAGAGCACATCCAGGCGTACGTCATTGATGAGTTACAGCGGCAGAACGCAGCCGCCAACCAGACCAAACAGATCTGTGAACAGAAGCTCGTTCAGCTCCAGTACCAGCTGGAAGATGTGAGTCTGTTTTATTTATTTATTATGACGGCTACTGGTAAAAAGCGGACTGCGGATGTTGCAACAGGTAACACTGTAATTAAGCTGTGATTCATTACTTTAACCATCTCTTTATCCTATTCCTAGCCGTAATCCTATCATTAACCTTAATCTTAACCCTATTCTTAACCCTATCACTAACCTTAGCTTTAACCATGTTGCGACATCCGCAGATATGCGCATCTGCTGATCCATCATCCTGTTATGACATCGTACACGCAGTAGGGCCTACACATAAACAAAAATACACGAAAATACACATAAAAAGTAGTAGGCTTACATTAATGTTTTCAGGATTTTATTTTTCCACAAATGTTTGTTTAGTTTAGTTAAATTTAGATTAGTTTAGTTATGTTTATTAGTGAAGATAAAGGTGAAGGTGCCACACCCCCAAAAGGGCATAGGCGGGGTGTTCATCTCCATTTCTATGGCTGTTAAGCCCGAAGGTGGATAGACCACTGAGTCCGTGACACATGGCCAGTGCGACGCCAGACCTACGGTTACCTTCTCAGCCGCAGAGCGTCACCGCACTTTGACCACAGTACCAAATTATACTGCTTGGTGACAGAGGCACATGTGTGTGAACAGCTTGCCCAGGATTGTTACTTGGCAGTGTTACCCGGCGAGAGTCGAACCAGCAACCTCACGGTCACCATTACCGTTAGGCTACACCACCAATCCACAATACTTGATTTGAATTTGTACAGCTTATTTCTTTGATTTTTAGCCGACCGTACTTAAGTAATGGTCGAGCTATTGAGCTATGAGTTGGCATCTGTTTGTCTTCTGTCCGTCTGTCAATCACGGATGTATTGTGGCTAAACGGTGCAAGATAAGGCCTGTGTTGCTATTGATCACTAATAGAAAGTCGCATATTGGCTTTCAGATGACATGTAAATCATTGACCTTGGATGACCTTGAAGGGTCATAACGCAATATAATATGCCAATCGTGCGATATTGTGGCTAAACGGTAAGTCGTAGGGGGTCGGCGATAGTACCATCGGATAGGGCGCTGGTGACTTTCTACAGGCTGTCAATAGTAACCATGTCTCCATCTGCAGCGGTTTGGCCGCAATTTTTAGTGGAAAGTTTCAAGATATAAGTGGTCAATGGTCATATCTTGGAAACGGTGAGAAATACGGCCTAGGTTACTACTAATCACAAATAGAAAGTGGTGTACACTCTTTCGGATAAAATGGAAATCATCGACCTTGGATGACTTTTAAGGTCACTGACAACCAGTACAATTGGTTATCCTAGCGACAGCTGAGCTTCTTGTTATTTCTCGTAGCTATTTAACTGCACGATGATGTTGATAATGCAGGCGAAGCAGCAGATTCGAGTCGACACGGATGAAGATCGTCTGGTCAGTCAGGTGGCGCTGCAGTACACACGTCTCATGGTTCTCAACCTCACCAATAACATCAACAAGTTCAAGTATGAAAAACGTCATCCATTGGCAGTCCACTGGCGGTTCTAGCCCCCAAAATCGGGGGAGGGGGTACTGTGCTTCGCCCCAAACCCAGCTGAACAGGATTGTTTTTACTTAGATCGGTAGCCTATCGCTGATAAAACTTTCCCTCGGCCAATGTGCTGTGCACACTGAATTAAGAATGGTGAGCCAAAATCTGGGGGTGCTATAGCACCCACGGTCCCTGGCTAGAACCGCCAATGTCTACTGCCCGTATTACAGCCATCTTTTGCAGCTTTTAACTGACTGCATTATAATCTTTAAAACGTGAAAACCTTTCCGAGCAGTAAGGCGGCTCTGAACTCTTTTGCTTTAACCCTAAGCCAGACACATAATATGGCATAACTTCATCAAATTAAAAAAAACAATTGAATGAAACTCTGCAATTTGGCGTAGATTTCAACGCTGAACATGCAAGTAAAATATGGCTTTAAAATTTTTAGTCTTTGAAAAATAAAGTTCAAATAACTTTAAGGGTGTAAAATTTTCTGACTAACACTGTACATTGCAGGCAAGAGTTCACTGCGTACGCACGCAAGGCGTTGGATCGGTTGACGCGAAGCATTGTCCAGACATCCAGTGCGATTCAGAGCAGTAAATGGCTGGCTGGAGCCAAGGTCATCTATGACGCTGTCAGAACACGCAGAGCCGCTCAGGGTTTGGAGACGAAACCGTTCATGGAGTGGGCGGGGCTTGAACACGAGGTTGACCAACTTGTCGCAGGTTTGTGACTGTGTGTTTCACTTTAGTTTTTTCTCAGTTTAATAATTATTCTTCTTGCATGCTCTGCCCTAAGGCACGTTTCACTTACGATGGTGGCTCACCGCTTCTCTCTTCAGCTTCTCGTAACTTATCTTTCTGTCATATTGCTCCATAAGTACATCTTCCTTCTTGCTTTTTCTCTTGGTAATTTCTTTTTTATCTTCCCCTCTAGCAGAGTTTTCAGAAGACAGTTGTTTCTTAAGACATACCCTATCCAGTTTACTTGGCGTTGCTTGATGACATTGACCAGAGAACGTTGTTCTCGCACCAGATTCAAGACTTTTTCATTTGACACATGTGCTGTCCAGTTGATCTTTTTCATCTTGCACCAGATCCACTTCTCAAAAGCTTGTAAGTAAGTAAGTAAGTAGATGCATATTTAAAGTGCACAGTGTCACCCATTGACCAAATCTGAGGCACGTGGCTGAGCCGCTAGGAGGAGCAGTAGGCCTGCTGGAAGCAGTGAGTTTTAAGGAGGCGACAGAAAGTGTCTGCAGAGGTAAAGCTGCGAATGCTAGAGGGCAGAGAGATCCAGACTGTGGGGGCTGCAATGCTAAAACCGCGGAAGGCAAAGGTTGTGCAAACACATGGAACCAACAGAAGATTATTGTTGGCAGAACGCAGAGAACGTGTGGTAGTGTGATAACTGAGCAGAGAACGTAGATAAGCACTTCATACTAGTGCTTTTACCATACTTTAAGTCTGTTGAGTAATTCTAATATGCCTGTATAAATGTGCATGTCCATTTTTTTCTCCGTTTGCGTTAATATTTTATTGTAGAATCGTTTACCTGCTGCTTTGGTGTAAGATAAAAATCTCTCTACGGCAGTCTTTTAGAGCTTTGTTATTCTGGTCTGTCATCGTCTGTGTTTCTTTTTATCTGTTTATGGTGGCTTGACTGCTCAGCGGTTAAGGCGTTGGATACGAAACCGAAAGGTCCATGGTTCAATTCTTAGCCAGTGCACTGCCGGGTAACAACTCTGGGCAAGTTGTTCACACCTATCTGTCTGTGTAGGTGCAAGTGTCTAGTGGTTAGTGTCGACTCGTAACTTTCAGTTTGTGGTTCGATTCTGACTGCCGGTCATTTGCAAGCAACCTTGAGCAAGTTGCTAGCCTACTGTGTGCTCAGGCCAACTCAGCCTCCTACCCTCCGTCGGATGAGAAATGAGTAATAGCTTGCAGGCTATGGGGTGAAAACCTGGTGTGGCTGATTAGGGTGGTGGTATGACTGCTTGCTGCAAACCGCGTGTCCAATTTTTCGAGGCAATGGATAGCCGCATAGTGCGAAGCGGTATCATTAGCTCACGCCAATCAGCTGCCACTTCCAAGATTGTAAAGCGCTTCTAGATGATCGTTTAGATTAATACTTAAAATGTTTTGCTGTCGTCACTTTAATCTTGACTTTATTGATTGATTGACTGATAAATTGATTGAAATTGTCATCCATTCGTTGCATTGTTGTGCGTTCTAGACTTATCACTCAAAGACTTTCCGTTGCCAAACCTGACCGAATTCCTCAACGTGGATTTGCCAAAGACTTCCAATAGGCCCACACCGATACCACGAGCCAGTGACGTGGTGCTGCCTCGCAACCAGTGGTATTACCAGTACGACCGTAAACCTACTGCGAGCGAAGACAGTAGCACTGGCGAGGCCTCGGAGAGCACGACATCCGTTGATGAACCCCCTCGAGCAGGTCTGAAGACCAAAATCTGCTATAATACACTTTATTTCACTGTCCGCAGTCAGGGACGTCAAGCGGAGCCACATGCAGCGGGGCCCGGGGAGATCGTTCTCGCAGGGCCAGCCTGGGGAGAAAATTTTTGAATTTTGTTTTTATTTAAATGGCGTATTCTGGTGTACCTTATGTTTTTGAGCCACGGCGGGGCCGTCAAACGTCGTTGGGCAAAGGAAAAACTTTTCTCTTCCCCCTCTCGACGGTCCTGTAAGCGGTAGCAATGACTGTATAGTTTTCAGCATCATGGCGAAGTTGTTTTTATTGTTTCTTGATTTTTTCTGTCACCACGATAAATCGTGAACTCTGCACTTGGTTCGATGAAACTTTGCATGAGCATGTATTTCGGCAACTGCAAGAACTCTGTTAAATTTCAAAGTCATACGTCGAAGGTCATAGTCACAGGACCAGATTTTCGAATACTTTACCACTGTGACAGGAATTGCTGCACTACTAGCTGCCATTAAGCGGGCTCAGCTAGGCCAATACTAGATCTCGATATAATTTTCGTGTAGCTATTGGCTGACATTGACGTCATTGCTATAAATATCGCAGCATGCCATGCCACGGCGGCTACTGCGGACAGTTTTAACCTTGCATGAGGCTTGGTAGTTTAGTTTGATTTGATTTGGTGTGAGCAGGGCTTTCGGGGGTTCAAGGTCGTTTAAGGTCACAGATGTTGATACCTTTAAAAACTCGTTACCAGTGCTTGTTGTGATAAGCAGCATGTATGTGCCTCTTTGCAACCGTCTTCACGCTAGACGAGCCAGTAGCAGTGTAATAACCACTTTTAGGGAGGTACACCTCTTTCATGCCGTCGTTCGAGAAAACTCCCTCACGCAAGGGCTTGAAATTTAGTCACAAAATAACTTGTCTTCAGGGGCAGCTCACACTAAAGATTTTGTCATCTTAGCTTGCACCGTTCAGATAGGGCTTCAGCGTGTGACAGACACACAGACGGACAGACGTACTGACGCCTAGGCTATAGCTAATACGCGCGAAGCATTAGCCTACATTTGGTGTCGCGTGTAAAACTGCTGCTCTAATCAGAGTTATTGATTTGATTTGTTTTGTTTTGCTGTGAGCAGGGCTACTCTCCACGGATAGCATTGTCGGCGCCACGTCTCTACTGGCTGTTCTGGTTGCCATTGATATTATCTGGTTTATTCACCGAATGGCAAGAACTTATTCCACTGCAAGGATGATACTCTACGGCTGTCCCGTCTACATTGCCTGCAGGCGGCTTGCAGGTCAGCAAAACGGTTAAATGGTATAAACTAGAAGGCGCTCGAGAGAGTGCATATCTCCGCCAAGTAAAATGATTTCAACATTACTACTACTACTACTACTCCTACGATACTACTAGACCTACAACTATTACTACGCTTACAGCTACAACTACACTCTACAACAAAGAAAGGGGAGAGAGAAGAAAGAGCCAGAAATTGTCTCCCCATCTGTCTGGCACCGTTATCAAAATATGGCGCCTCAAAGATAATGGGGTCACGAACTGGACCTTTCGGGGTCACGTGACGTCATCGGTCACGTTACCATTCTACTCGCGGTGGTCGACTTCTATGGGTGGTTTATAGTGACCATGCGTCTGTCTGGCACCATTATGGAGATATGGCGCCTTAAAGCACATGTACACACACACACACACACACGGAATGACGGACAGAACGACCAATCCTATAATCTCATCTATTGTTCGCTACGTTCACACTTGGCGGAGATAAAAAACCCATCTCAGAGCTACGGATCGTCACCTGCCGTATGGGATCACACAGTGTTGCCTCCCATCTGACAGAGGTGAATGCGCCCCATTATAACTCCAGACAGACAGGTTGGTTACAAGTAGGTATAATGAATAATAATGACTCTCTCTAAAAATAACTCCCCAGTCATTATTATATGTATATATACTCCCTTAGTATAATATTAATTTTTTGTGTGGCTAATAAAAGGTTTTTCTTTAAAAATCGTTGTTGCTGCTTATTCAGTATATGTTCTCGCTTATTCTGTATAATGTATATAGCTGAATAAAAATAAATATTGACTGAGGGAGTGTAAGTTAGACATATAATAATGACTGGGAACTCATTATTTTATGGGAGTCATTATTATACAGTACACTGGTACTTGATTTATCTACCTGAGAGGGATGGAAGGCTGAGTTGATCTTGGTGTTAATTATATACCGAGATGGTTTATTTGTCTGCGTCTGCGAACAGTCACCCATTCAAGTAGTAACCACTTGATAGCGACCCAACCGGGATTTGAACCCTCGACCTGGCGATCACAAGTCCTATGTCGTAACTGTTACATTATCAAACCATGTACTTTAGCTAACATCTAATAACATTGAATTTGTCTACTGCACTTTTTTTTACAAAAGTGCAGTAAAGGTAATTTTTAGAAGCAGTGTTAATGTGAAGATTAAGTTGCATTAATGTCACTATAATGTGCGTGCTGTTTGTACAATTCTGTACCCGTAATTGAATAACTTATTGCTGGTGCATGCATTAGAAGCGCATTAGAGGTTAATTTAACAATATGCGCTATATAAATTTACATTTTACGTACTTACTTACTTACTTACATGCTGCTGCTAACAGTTGATTAAGCCTAAGAAATTATAGCAAGTCTAAACATATTCCAGGAGAAAAAAAGCACAATTGTTTATTTGCATTCATGGCTTTTGTGCTTTTCAGTGTTTTTAATTTCAGACATAATTTGGCGTTCCGTCAACAAAATACGTGCGTCGTGCGGTACTAACTCATTATAGATTTTATGTTTGAACTGGGCTAAGCTGTCTAAGTCAAATAAATAAATAATAATAACGATAATAAATAAATACCACTTCTTAATTACGCACTGCAAGTGAGTTTGTTTTTGTTGCTGTTTACAGAATACTAATACATGCTAATGTGTGCTAATTTGTGCTAATGTATTGTGTAGAGAGTCGAGAGCATGGTGTCTGCTTCGTGCGCTGCTTGGATTTTTTCAAGAAGCTGAACCTGCGAGTATGTATGCATCTACTTCTGCCTGTTATTTTATAACACTAAACCAAAGGAGTTTATGAAAGAGCTTTCGAACAAAAACGGTTTTCCGTCACATATAAATAAGTTGCAGACTAAGATTGATAAAACTGATACTGTGGATTAGAAAAGCGTAAGACGCGGATTGTTGAAAACGTTGATTCATTTGTGAAGCTGGTACTAAGTCAAAAAAATGTATTTGCTACTCCAAAAACTGGAATTTTTAAAATGATGGTGCAAAGGATCATGAGACAGGAATTAGCCAAAAAAATGCAGTGCGAAGCTGCTGAGTTGTAAAATTCATATTTCTGTCATGTTTTTGAATGTCAATAAAATTGATACTGTCGTGTGTTTCTTTAAAAACTTATACGTCCTTCGGCATGACTTGGTTTGCACTTTACAGTTATTATCTAAAATTTCAAACAAGACGTTTTAGTTTAATTATATCTGTTTATTTATTTATTTTTTTTATTGTGACATAGTTTTGTGGTGACAGATAATGAAGACGGAGTTTGTACCGAAGCTTGTGGCGACGGTCACAGTCTGCTGTGCATCGTATGTCGTTCTCGCGGCCTCGGACAAAATTATCACCATCAAAACGCTCGCCTCCATCGGATACTTCGACGCATTGGTTGGTATAAACCGTCATCAACATTTCTGTGTTTTTTTCTACAGTTAATTTTGCCTCCCGCCCCCCCAAAAAAATCTGGTATCGAAATCGGACTCAAGTTTTTCCACGCTATGGAACTCAAGTTCTTCCTCTCCCTTCGGCCTTCTTTCTCTGTCTAGTGTCTAGGGGGAAAGTTTCGTTAAGGGTGCAGATCTGAATACCTTAGCAGAACTTTCCCATTATTGTTTACTGAGTGCAAGCAGCGCCCACTAGGTATAGAGATAGAAAACTCTGCTTTTCTACCCAGTGGCATCGTGACAGAGGGATAGGACGATTGCCCCCCCCTCCCTTCTCTAAATTTTGGGCTGTCGAAAAATTATGGGAAAATTTTTTATGGAAAATTGTTTGTCCACACATTGGAGCTAAGATTGGCGGCTGAAATGTGGGCCCATTAACCGCCATTTTGATAAAAGTTGAAAACAAAATTGAAATTTTCAGCAGCCGTAATATATTCTTTTTGTCAGAAATTTGCAGCTGTTTGTCGGCAGTTTGTCGGAGATAATTTGCAGTGTCTACGACGCGACGCCGCTGTTTCTAGCTAATGTTCTTCCGTAAATTCCGTCTGTAAGAATCGTAAACCGCCTCGTGAGTTATACGAGTACGACTGGGGCATACGCGACGACCCACTCTGTGCTTGCGGTAGCAAGCAAACAATGTCACATGTCGTCAACGAGTGCCCGCTGACCAAGCTTTCTGGTGGACTCCAGGCGCTACACTCTGCAGAGGAGGATTCTGTCATCTGGCTTCGCAAGATCAGCATACGCCAGAAGAAGGTATCTTTTCCAGTAAGAATCCTGTTTGCACATTGAAGTAATACATCCAGCAGAGAGAAGGTAAACATGCAATAGAACGAACGAAAAGAACGTGGCTACGAACATGCAGCTTACTTGCAGAACTTAAACAGAAGAGTTGGTATAGCATGACGGCGGTAACGCGTCGTACTTGCGATCAAGCGATCGTGGGTTCAACTTCCGGACAAGTGCTTGCTTGCTTAGACGGATGAGTGATGATTGTCTGCATTTCGGTATACGCAGGTTAACTCAGCCTTCCGACCGTCCGGGGTGAGTAAATCGTTAACGCATAACGTGCAGCTCGTGGCGCCAAGTAATCCTGTGATCACGCATGGCAGATGGCGATCGGTGAAGATCTGATAGTTTACAAAGAAATATTTTTTGGCCTATAACCTTTCAAATAGCAGGGCATCGTGATGTCGGAGTTGGAACACTGTTGAGTCAGTGGATGGATGGTGACTTAGCGACGTAACGGTTAGGATGTTGGACTTGCGATGGCGAGGTCACGAGTTTGACTGCTGCTAACAAATGATTAGTACTTGGATGGGTGACTGTCTGCGGACATGCAAACCATCTCGGAATAGAACCAACGCCAAGGTCAACTCAGCTCAACCTATTATCCGTCAGCAGTAGATAAATCGAGTACCACCGGCCTGTCTGGCTGGGGTTAAGACGGTTCGTGTTCACCTGTGTCAGGTGGCTGCAGATAAACACTGTGTGATCTCATACGGCAGATGACGCTCCGCAGCTCTGCGATGAGTTTCGTATGAAGAGCTGTACAATTTAACCATTAGCCTAGTATGGCTGTGGTTAAAGCGAGGTTCGTTCACCTGTGTCAGATGGCTGCAGGTAAAACTGCGTGATCCCATATGGCAGGTAACGCTCCGCATAGCTCTGAGATGGGTGGTTTCCTGTGACTGCAGGTTGCGCCGGTGGAGACGAGCTATCGTCTGGCGCGAACTCGCGTTAAGATGAACGCGCAGCGAGTCAACAAGTTTGAACTACCGTTTTACGAGGAACTTGTCAACGTACGGGCCAAACGCTACCAACTTCTACTGGAGATGTACGCAGACGTACAACGAAGTGCCGCTCTGATGCATGACTCGGAATATTGTGCGTGGCAGCGTCTGTTGCAGCCGGGTGAACCGTGCAACTGCACCGCCGTACACGCGGGAAGACTCAGCTTCGACGGGTGTCGACTGCCGCCAGTCGTACCGCAGCCTTATCTGAGGTACGTCAGCGTTCGAATTGCGGTAAAAAAATAGCCTGGGCTTAATTTTTCGTCTGTTGAAGTCCAAATTCCGTTACGCCGACTTTGCGACAAAGTTGCGTACTCAAATTATGATAGTCTGCAGACTTTGTCACCAACTTTCCCGAAAGTGGCGTAGCCAGGATCTGGATGTAGAGGGGGGAACTTGAGGGATGAAGTGTGGGGAGAGGTGCCCCCTCTCCACCAGGGAAAGGGTTTGGGGTGGGGGCTGTGCTAGAAATTATCTGGGAGATTTTTTGTGCTTGAAACTTGAACATGACGTGTTTTGGTGCATTTTTGGCACTATTTTGAGTAACTGAGTACTGAGTAGGCTCCTAGGGGGCACGTGCCCCAGTGCCCCTCTATGGCTACGCCAGTGGATCAGCGTTCGAACTGTTGTAAAATCAGTCAGTGAATCAATCGGAAACTTTTAAACTATCGTTAGCCAAAGTAATGCAAACTATTGCTCAGTCTGCTAGAGTAGCCTACAGTCCGGGAAATGATTTGGTGATTAACTTGGGGTTAAATTCCTCATGGTTGATACGCCTGCCGGAAAGTTGTGGATTTTTTCCTTGGTTTTCCAGACCCCGGAAAGTCTTGGAAAATAAGTTTTGTATTGAGATGTTTTGAATATTAATGCTTAAAATACTGAAAGTTCTGAAAAATGAAAATCCTGGATAGTTGGTGAATTTTTTAAACGCTGGCAAGCTCCAAGAAGGTCCCGGGAAAACGTTTGGATGGTCGTCTGTCTCAGAATTGCCTACCAATCAGCGTTTAAGTTGTCAAAAAAATAGCTCGGGGGTGAATTTGAATTTTTTTGCCGTTTAGGTTCGTATAGAATTGTGCTGCAAATCGTTGCAAGGAACCTTGAGCTAGTTGCTAACTTACTGCATGCTCAGCTCAACTCAGCCTCCTACTCCCAACGGGATGGAAAATGGTTAGTAGGCTAGTAACTTATGGGCTACGGAGTAAAAACCTAACGTGGCTGATTAGATTGGTAGGCCTGTGACTCAGAATTTTTCGCCGACGATTGTGAGGGAAGTTTTTCTGTTTCAGCATAATTATATTTGGCGACGTGACAGCCATTCATTGATGTCACTGGTCGTGTGTTACAGAAAGGAGTTTAGTCTTCACCGTGATCAGCTGAGTCGGTCGATTGTTCCATACATGAACGCGGCGCGAGCGCTGGTCACAGACACGAGTCATTTGGTCGTCATCTTTGTCGCTGTGCTCGTCGTCGTCGACTTACTCGGGGCTGTCGTCTGGATCTACCTCAAGAGGTTGCTCGTCCGTCGCTGATCTCACAGATATTACGGCTTGTTTCAGTGGCTTTTATCTCTGTACCTGGTGGGCGCAGCTTGCGCTCAGTGAAAAATAGGGAGGAGTTTTATTTGGGGTGTACATCAAAATTTTTCCCTATTTTTCACTGGTCAGTCAACACCCTTAACAAAACTTCCCCTAGACAGGGAAAGGAGCCCAAACGGGGGTACTTGAGTACAAAAGTGGAGGGGGAACTTTAGCTTGAAAGTGGGAGGAGGGAAGGTGTACCTAATTTCGATTCAAGTTTTTTTGGTGGGATAGAAGCTACTGGCTTTTTCTCATTTTTGTTTTTTAAGTTTTAGTTATCTGACTTATTGTCTGCTGCAGCGACACCTAGCGGACAGTTGTTCTGACGAAAGCAGCAGCTTTGCCACCGAAACGTCAACAATCTCTGTCAAAGTAAAAGGCTGTATTTCGATGAATTGGTGTGATTTATTAAGTTATGTTTCAACCTGTGAGTCTACTCAGAAACTTTAGTTATCGTTCTTTTGTTTCTTTTTTTTTCTACCGACAGTTTCTTGTTATTTTATGTTTTACATTTTAACTGTACTTTGATTAGTGTCTCTGATTTTATTTTCACTTGAAATATTTCAGTTTTTTTTAGTTTGTGCCTTAGATTCAACTGACAGTTTGTCACTAAGTTTTCAAGTGCAACTTCGTATCATATCATAGTCTGTCTTAACTTAATACCCCGTTTACGCGATCAAGCAAACGTCGAGCAAGCCTGATGGAACCCTGCCTCCTGGCTCAAATGTAGGCTTAGGCTTAGCGCACATCTGATCACATGTTATATGGGCCTTCCAGTTACAACCCGCTGGCCCTTCTAATTAGCATGCTAATTGCCGTAGCTCGTCGAGCTAACTCGATGTTTCTCGATCGTGTAAACGGGGTATATCTCTCCTCTACACTCGCTCCACTCTACACTGATTTTGATGCATGCATGTGTGTGCATTTGTGCAGATTCAATTTGCTGAAACTGAAACCACTCTATGAGATCGAACACGTGTCTGTTGTTGAAGCAAATCACCGATGAACAAACACTCAACACTGCAACTGCTGCTGCTGCTAATAATCAGGGATTGCAATCCCAGGATCCCGAATCCCGGGATTGGCAGTATCTTAATCCTATGATTTCGGGATTACAAAAAAATTTACAAACATGGTACTTTTTCGAATGTTACATGATAAAAGAACAAATTCAGTGGTTTCTTATTCTCGGATTCCGGGATTGAGATATCAATCCAGGAATTGCAATCACTGCTGCTGCTACTGCTGCTGCTGACAATGTTGATAATTATGATGACTACGAATGATGATTATGATTGATGTTGATGGGTCATCTGAAAATGCAGGACTGGAAAATGACGGACGAATATACAGGGCTGGAATTTGTTGGACTGGCAGTGTGTGCTATAGTACGAAAGACAGTAAAATGAGGATAGCTGTCAGAAACATTAAGTGAAAACTGCGTGCTGCAACTCAGCCTTTTAATTAACACGTAATATTCTTTACAAGTTCTAAGGTACACACTACAAAGTCTAGCACACTTACAATAAACAATGTTGTAGTTCATGCACAATATCACCACATTTTGTTAAAATTACATGACTCAGTTATAAACTTTAATCTACATACATTTGATACCATAGCCTACATAGTCTATCGCACACTTATCACACAATAGGCACGGTGCTGCAGATACGAAATTCTTGCCCGACCACTTTGATACTCTACTGATATACAAGGTTTATGAACAGTTGATTAAAGTCGATAGAGCTGAATAAAATAACTCCATGTTTTATGGGACATGTGTCATTATGCCAAGAAAATATATGTGCAGAAAAGTCACTTATGAGGTTTTGTTCTGACAACGATGAGATGCTGTTTCACACTGCACATCGTTGATAACAGTCTAGATAAAAGTAAGCACGGTTTAATAGGGTCAAACTGTGCTCACCAACGTGTTACCGGCAACACAGTTCTAGCAGAAGACCTATATCTTCTAAACATTATTAAACCATTTTAAAACCTGTCATTTTCCAGTCCTGCATTTTACAGCCCTGCACTTTCGTCCGACATTTTCCAGTTTTGCAATTTCCGGTTCTGCATTTTCAGCGCCCCCATGTTGACCACTTAGGGCCTAACTTAACAAAACTTCTTACGTCGTTTTCAGAAAAAACCTAGGAAAAATTGTCACGTAACCTATTTTCAGTGTAAACTGCAAAATTTTAGGGAAAAAGCACGAATAACTGACGCAAAAAAACCAGGGCAGCTCCTTTGGTTGATTTAGAAAAATTTTCGGAAAACAATTTCTGGGAAATAGGCCTACTTAGGAAATCGTAAATTGCTGAACTTGGGGAGAATCTAGGAAGGCGTTATGAAAATTTCTAGGAAGTTTCGTAAGTTAGGCCCCTCTTCACTTTCTCGCCCCATCTTTGTTGTGTATACAGTTTTTATCAATTCGTTTTTTGACGTGCGATGTGCGACGAGTTTCAGCGACGTCCAATGTCGACGTGCCGACGCCGGAAAAAAATTAATTAGTGTCTATTTCTCGATTATTGGCTGTTGAATGTTAGTGTACAGCTGTAATAAGACCTATTTACATGATATCTGTAAGACTGAGCTGGCTAAAGCCCAAATTTCATTACGTTGACTTTGCGACAAAGTCCACAGACTTTTCCCGTGCTTTGTCGCAGACTTGTCACAGACATGTCGAGACGGTTTGAAAGCCCGAAACTTTCTGGCCTGAGACATTTCAGTTTCATGGTCCGTGTCCACTATTTTCATCCAAACTTCTCAGCGGGGAAGTTTTGACAAAAGTCAGCGAAATGGAATTTGGGCTTAATCTGTTAGCCTAGGGTAGGTGTAGACTCCAGTTACATTGTAGTTTCTGGCAAACCGTCTGATGGAATTAGCTTTCGTTTTCAGTGGCGTTGTGGGTTAAAAAAAGTAGCCCGGGACACAGGACATTATGAAGCTCAAAGTGTCGACTTTGCCCCTAAATTTCTCATACAAAATTTCCAGTTTGAGAAAAATTTCGGTAATTCAGTGTCAGATTTAGCATTTTGGAACCAAAATTTTCAACAAGAAAATGGCCAAAAAGGTAAGGAATCAACTAATTATTTCTTCCCCCAACCCCCTTCACGACTCCCCACTGTTGCAGCCCTACAACTGTCGTTAGTATAACCCCATCTCATAATTATGACACATTGCATCAGTCTGTAGATAGACAATGTTTATTTTACCGTGTAACTTTTTATCATCACTGTATATAGTTGTTGTTGTCCTATATTTAGAATAAATTTCTAAGGCAGACAGTGGCGGATTCAGGGGCGGCCGCCTTCCCCCCTATTGACTGGATATATTTTATAACTCTATGAAAATTTCGCCCAAATTAAAGGGCATTATATTTGCATAAAAGTGTTCCCACTGCTGACCCAAATCACCCCTTACCCCTTCGTCCCCGGTATTCCAGAATTGTGGATTCGCCACTGAGCACAGACATAGTCTATTACATGCATGAGAGAACCTTGACGACTTAAACTTCTCATCATAGACTGGTAGGCATAGGCCTCTATTTACAGTTCGATTTGCTTTTTTACGTTAAGTGTGTAATATTGTAAAGTGAGTACAGTAATTGTCGTTACGAATGCAACATGTATCCAGTAGCATTTAAATTTTCTTACAGATTTCAACCTCGTTTGGTGGCAGATTGTTATCACAGACGTTTTACTGATACGTATAGGATAGAGCGGTCAAATTAACACACAACGCGTTAACGCGTTAATAAATTAACGCGCGTTAAAAAGATTAACGCATATACGTAAATTTACTAAATTCTGTGAAACAGGAGCTCCGATATCCCATTAAACTGCGGCTATTTGACGATCGAATAATACTCAGCTAATTAGAAATTGTTTTGTTGCCGTTCCGTCATTACTGTCACGATCGTGCAACACAGCTACAAGTTTGAGGGTTTCATTCCAGTCACCCTCTTAATGTAGTCCACCTACCTATTGTAAGTGGACTACGTTAAGGTAGGTGGACTACGTTGATTAAAAATTAATTGAAATTTATTTTTAAAAATTAACGCAACGCGTTAACGCGTTGAAAACTTAACGCTTCGACAGCTGTAGTATTATGGCCCACATAGCCGCCATTTCATGTACGGATTACAGTGTTTAGGCTTGGCAGCGTCACCCCTCGTGCGATAGCGCTGCCAAACCCGACTTAATTTACAGCTGTAATGTACGTAGCCCCGCCCTGTTTTTGTTGCTGTGAGATTTCCTCGTACATGTAGACACTCTTTTAATGGTAGCTGCTGTGTTTTTGTCCGGTCATCATTATATTGTTAGATTTTATTGTACAAATTTAATGACAAACTGGGAAATCGCGTTATGGCATAAAAATAAGACTTTGGATTGGACCCTATATAAGTTATGTAATCCAAGAAATGTGAAATACTCCAGCGGTTTTTTTCTCGTTTGAAAAGATTGCTCTTTAATGATGAAAGTTTCTGCTTTTCCTAAGGCTTGTATTATAGAAGTCGCCTATATAATTATGCCGTTCCGTTCTGCCGTCATGTTATTTAAATAAACATTTGTTATATTTATATCGAATCTGTGATCGTTACTATGCGTCATTCTGTGTTTTCGACTTAGTGAATGAAAATAATTTATTTGCTGTAAATTGTAGTACAAATGATTAGGCTTATATATCATAGATGATATAAAGTAGATGATCCAGTTTAGTCTATAGCATTGACAACGCGGTCCAACTTAATGGCGTAAACAATCAGTAGGCTATAATTAATTATTTAGGCATAGGCCTAGTATATAGTAGTATAGATTGACTTACGTTTTTAAAACATTGTGTTTCTGACATAATATTTTTGTACACATTTGTAGTAATTTGGTATTATTTCTATATGTTTGACTTACGTTTTTGCGCGATTTTATGTTTGTGTATGACCCACACTGTAGTAATTACGCGTATTGTGTAGATGTGATCTTTAAGTAGTCAAAATGTTAAACAAAAGAACAAAAGCTGCAACCAATTTGTCGATGTCTGCTGCGTTTTACGGAAAGTTTAGTTGGAGACAGATTGCACAAAATATTTGAAATTTTAGGCCCTACTTAATCTTTCATGTATTAATCACGAAGTTATTTTGTGACCAATAAAAGAAAGCAGCTAACAGTAAAAGCTCTCCAGCAGTAAAACAGTTAACGGCGCCCAAAGTGTCAATTTCAGCGCCCGTAAATTCTTTTGACAAGCTAACTGGTATCAGACTAAAAGTCTCTTCTTTCAATTTTGAAATTTTAGAAATCTATTTTAACTTTAAAAATTTATAGACATAGGGCTAGCCAGTAGTCTAATCTATTAGGTTTATAGAATTTTAGGTTGAAAATTGATGTTTGTAATTTCACAATTTGGAGAAAACTTTTATTTTTCCACTGCACCAGGGCCTCCAAAATCTTATATCTGGCACTGGCCGCAAGTAGAATCAACCCGAAATTTGAAAATGTTCCCATTGCACTAGATCGCTGAAATTTTGCAAGTTTAGTTTTTAGACATATAAGTTAATTATTACTGTAAAAAAATTCTAAAACTTTACCCGTTAACCAAAAAACATTCGTTACACACAGACGACGACAGACAGACAGACAGACGACAAATGAGCCGTGTCAAACGCGGTCTGTCGTCGTCAGAATGCTCGATCCGTTGATCGTCGCCGATGTCGTTGCTCGCAAGCGGTGCGCCGTATCTTTGGCGTTTGACATCGTAAAACGTATGCGGTCTGACGCTTTGCCATTGTCGTGTCTACTCGCTAATGACTAAGCTGAGCTCATAGAGTTACGTTTTGTCTATCCTTTCTTTGACTTCTAGCGGTTTTGTGTGCGAGTGGCGGGCTGGCAGCAAATGCTGTACAAGACAGCGGGCGGGCGGGCGTGTCCAAACTGTCTATCTCTCCAGTGAAATATAGGGTACTTCGTCGCTTAATGACATTATGATATCATGACACTGGCCTACGGAGCTTGGTTCCTGGGATTCTCATACTGATGAGTTCTGATAACGTCGCACATTAGGATCTATGATCACTGGCACGCTGCGATGC
>Ga0056128_1002202_pt1 | contig 22853 bp, 12 predicted proteins | sample WorMetLIZISLAND2_FD_71113 | JGI IMG/M metagenome (GOLD analysis project Ga0056128, IMG submission 71113) | Marine gutless worms symbiont microbial communities from Max Planck institute for Marine Microbiology, Germany - Olavius geniculatus... ... | reverse complement strand
GGTGAAGACTTGATGATCCTAGCTTGCACCGTTTTTGACTGATCCACCCGTGTGACGGACAGACAGATGGACAGGCAGAATTGCGATGGCTAAGATGCACTACAGCAGTAGCTGCGGTTGTGCGTAAAAATTATTAATTGCTAATTATCATCAATCCTAGTTCATTCAAACAATCAAAGCTTTTGTTAATTACTGAGAATTTATTGAGCAGTAAAGATTATAGTTCCAAAATGATAGTAGCTCAAATAATATTTCTCAGAATTATTACAAACAAATTACTGCATAACTGTCTTGCAAATTTCTGCCATGTAATCGCTGGCACCAGAGTCTTGGTCAAACACTAGAACTAGCACTGGCATAAAATGCATATAAAACCACAGATTAACATAACACACCTTCCATGATCTTCTCCAGCTGTTTCACTGCATCAGCTCCAGAAAGACCCAGCTCCTGTTAACAGACCAAAAATGCATTATTGTGAATAATTACTAAATATATCTAATATCAATGTGTTTATGACACATCTATATTATTCAGGCATTTTTATGGTCTGCAGTATTTGATAAGCAATTGAGCATGCTAAAATTTCGCTGAAATGCAAATGCAAGATCACAATAAGATTAAAAAATGCCATTTATAACATCAAAAAAATGCCATTTATAATCCTAATAATATATTATTGTACATAACCAAGTTACTGCTTAAAAAAACTCACTTGAACAATGTAGACATGCTTCAGATCCATGGGGTTTTTTGACTTTTCCTACAATCAACAATCATCTTTAAATGAAGCTAGAACATTGATACATTTACTGGTATCAATCTGAGATTGCAACACAGTGCTGCACTGCTTTTCCTGCTTCTCAGCCAATTCAAATGTTCCCACCTACTTAATTAAAGCTGCATTTTTTTTCCTGAAGGAAAAATGATAGCAAACTGGCACAGTCACTCCAATGGCAAGCTATGTTGAATTCATCTATACTCCTAGAGCCAGGAAGTCTACTCACTGTACTCAGCAGATCTCAAGTGACCATCTTAATTACTGGTAATCCAAAAATTCTGCACAATCAGTCAGTTTGAGTGTATGTTATTGAGCACTACAGACTGCCAAAAAGTATCTTCTGTATCACAGAGAAGACTATTTTCATTTTGCAACCTATTCTATCACAGCACAACTGAACGATAGAAATGTCACAATCCTAACATGTACCAATATGACTATTATGCACCAACCGTGCCATAGAAAACAACACCAATGAGATCTCCACCACTGTTGAACATTTTGTTCTGGATGGTCACCTTTGTGCACTACAATCACAGAAAGCTCTCAATAATGCATGTCGCAACTAAGAACAAAAAAATCAAGTTTATCGGAACAGTTTGCTAAATTATGATCACAGCAAAAAAGCAAAAAAAAGCAAAATTATCCACAGCATATTAACTGACATCAGTTAATGCATTTGACTTATTGTTAAAAACTTATCTTATTCTGTTAGCAACTAGCACAATCTTCATAATTTTCAGTAACAAAGACTAGACACTACACACTGGACACTATTTCTGTACTGTCAGCAAAGAACTATATTCTAATGTTCAACTAACCTACACTTATGCCACAATTAGCACGTTGTAAAACTTAAGGGGTTCACTAAAGCTACACTGCTTGTCACAAGAAATAATACTATCTAAATTGTGAACAACACAGGCTTGTTGCATGTCAGTACTCAGTACTGTTCCTTATGTTCTACAGAGGCAGGCTGCCAGCATTCACACATCATTGGTTTATGTACAGTATGCAGAAAGTGACATCTGTTAGTGTACATATACTTGCATAAAATACAAAAAAATACAAAATAATGAACCTTGATGCAAATATCAAATTTATTCTCCTCATCTTCATGTTCTTTGGCAAACATGGACTCTGAGCAGTCAATGAGAAAAATCAAGCCGCCTTTTGATCCGACATGAAACTAGCATATAACACAGACAACACGTGTCACTGAGAAATTTACAGGCAGCCACAAAGACAAGCACACTTGCTATACAACTCATAAAGTCATCACTTGTAAATTTTCAAAAAAAAACTAAAGCTGAGATGTCAGAATGACATGTGGCTTGATAGTCTAATGGTTAGCATGTTGATCCACTGTCGTACCCAACGATCAAATGGTTGAGGGTTCGAATATGGGCCATTCCACAATCAGGCAACAGCCCCAACCAAGTTGTTCACACACCACTGCCCGTCGGTGCAATGCCCCAATTTGGGGGCCCTGCCAACTAAGTATCAAAATCAAAATCCAAACACAACAGCAAAGCATAAAACAAGCTGAATTAAATTTCTACAAATATAATGGCAAAGCAATTTACCTAAAACCACTCATGGACCACAAGTAAAAATTTGATCTATAAATTTAACTTTACCACCAATTATTAAAGTATAAAAATCTATGGACAAAAATTAAACAAACTAATTCAGTGTGTATTTGACGAGAGCATATGTGCTAACTCCAATCAAGTTTTTTCACCACAGTAGCAAAAGCATATAACATTACAAATTTAATATAACACACTGGCTCAGCTTACCAATGAAGTGCTTTCATCATCTTCTCCATTTTCATCCTCTCCATCTAACTGGTCATATTTCCATTCAGCCATACCAAATGTAATGCTACCAGTATACAAAAAGAACAATGTTGCAACCACATTACTGAAACTTCTATATACAAATCAAAACTAAAATCTACATTTCATAGAAATTAGAGCTGTCAAATTAACGCATTAATTAATGCATTAATGCATTAATAAATTAATGCGCATTAAAAAATTAACACACATTAGAATAATTAATGTACATACGTAAATTTACGTTAATTTACTAAATTCCGTGAAGAAAGTTTCAATATTCCGTTAAACTGCAGTTATTTGACAATCAAATGAATTCAGGTAACTAAACTGTAGTTGCCTTCTACCACTACTGTAAATAAATAATTATTTTGACGACAGGCTAATAGATTTCTACACTAGCTATGACGACAGTTATTGCTAATTATACGTTTAAAATCTGTTTTAACTTTCTATATTCTACAGGCGGGCCCCCCAGATGTCACGGGACCTGGGGTAACTTACCCCATACTCTCCCTCTCGATGGGCCTGGGTGCGTTAATAACGCGTTAATTAATGCGTTAAAAAGTTAACGCAGTGCGTTAATGCATTTAAAAAATTAACGCTTCGACAGCTCTAATAAAAATGCAAGACGTCTTGTTCATTGTCACCTTTGTGACTGACACTAACAAGCACGCCAAGTTACAAAGTTTGTATGGCTAACTATTAAGTATTAGAATGCATTTGCCTAACATTCGACCACTGTGTGGTGGCATCTACAAACAGAACTGAAAAGTGCCGTCGTCTGACGGGCTGCACAAAGCGGCAACGCTAAACACAGCACAGAAGTAGCAAATGCCAAACAATAACCCTTAAAAACTTAACAACATAACGCAACCATAAACAAATATCGCACATAAGCCTAAATCTGTAGCCTAGACAAACAGATGCAACATTATTACCGGTTTAAACAAAATTATCGCAATTTATTTACTTTTTCGTCAACATAGAATATTTATAAATAGTTAGCTGCAAATACAAAAGAATGAGCTCGTTCTAAAACGTGTTCTACATGAGAAAAAAGATCTGTAGGCCTACCTTTGGATCTAACCAGTAAAGATCCGCCCTAGACCCGTAAGCGACTCACCAGCCACTTTCTCGCTCGCTTCTAGCCAAATCTCAGCGAGAAAAGCGAGAAATTGCAAGGTTCCATCATAAAATTTCAACGCGATGCTTAAAGTTCTGCAAAATACAACAGGGGATTACTTTTTTGTCGCACCCTGCATATTAGGGTATATTGAGTAGTTCTTTCATAGTTTCCTAAATGATAAAGTAGATTATGATCTTTATTAAATCAGATAGAAGTCGATTCTATAGTTAGCCTCCTTTAAATTTTAAATTAAGTATGTGATACCCAAGGTAAAAGCGATTGCTGAGGTCTCCCTAAACATCGGGGGTCGAAAATTCGAAACTTCAACTGATGAAATTTACGATTAATGCTGTCAATTTTAGATGCATGTTGTTTTTGTCTATTTCTAGCCATTTCGGCGCAATTCACTTTTTAAATGTTCTCTGCAGCATAAAACGCAAAAATCACTAATTAAGCCCCTTGTTCTAAGTTTCAAGGTTGTTCAAGGTCGCTGATTTTGGTGTTGTAACTGATTAATAGTAAACCTTGGCCGATCTTGCACCGTTTTGGAGATCTTGAAACTCGAGTCAAATTTGTGGCAGCAGACTGCAGACAGTGAAGATTTGGTGATCATAGCTTGCACCGTTTTGATACAGTCGCAGAGTACGATGGACAGAGAGACAGAGCGACAGACACACACAGTAAGACAGTCGACGCCTCGACGACAGCTAAGATGCGTGAAGCATTACATACTGTCGCGCGTGAAAAATCATGTGCCGTTTTAAATTTTGCTCGCTTTGACTCGCTCGTATGTATTGTCACTCGCTCATGGGAAAAATCTCGTTCGCTCGTCTCGTTCTTCGCTCGCTCTCGCTCGAACAGTTATTTGCTCCGCTCTGCAAATTCGTTGCCATTGGTACTTCAAGTCTAATGATAATACCCTGCTTTTGGAAGATAAATAATACTAATGTCCTTAATAGCAGACGAATCTAATTCTGACTCATTTTTGACGCGCTACAGCTATGTCGACGTCTGTCTGTCGATCGTCTGTCACAGATTTATTGTAGATAAAGAAAACAATAGGTCAAAAAAAATTCTGTTTCACGAATAATTAGCCCTGTGTATTAGACCTAGGCATGCAAAATTTCAGCAATGATACGTTACACGTACAGCAATGTGAACATTTTCAAATTTGGGGTTGAATAGAGGGAGCAAAATTGTGTGCACTTTTCAATGGAAAATTGGCCATGTCTCAGAAACGGTGATCGAGAGATAGGGCCAAGGTTACTATTAATCACTACAAAAGAAGTGGCATACACTAGTTGAGATAAAAAAAAATCATCGACCTTGGATGGCCTTAAAAGTCGATACGTGCTATTGTGGCTAAACAGTGCAAGATAGAGCCAAGGTTGCCATTGATCTCTATGGAAATCACATACGCCCTTTCAGATGAGGTATGAAAATCATCGACTGAAGATCAGTCCTGCAACAGGAACTGTATAAGCTGTAGCGCGTCTTCCCTAGCAACAGCTGGGCTTTTTTGTACTCGTCTTCGTGATAGCTGTGCAACTGCTGGCAGTTTTGTGCTATCACAAAACATATACTACCACACCTTAACTGCATTGTTACACTTAACCCTGTGAAAATATAATGTAAGAAAATTAATTAGGCCTACTCAATTAAATACACATCACAAGCATGTTAATTTACATCAAAATTGTTAATATTTGTTGATGATTGTTATCTTAAGTAACCCCTGACTGTACCACTGTACAATATACATTAATTTATTGGTAGTTAATAATATAGCGATGTGACACGTGCAGAAAAAACAGTTTACAGATTTTAATGCAACTCTAATATAAACAGCACATAGAACAGAGGAGTGATGAAAATAAAACAGAAAAAATATCAACATATTACACTGGTAACGTCCTGCAGCATTTTCACAACTCACTATACAGTAGAAGGTAACAACAAATGATAACTGAATAAACTAAAAGAAAACTCACACGTAAAGTAAAAAAACCGTAAAGTCCTTCCCGAGCTTTACAACCCATAGGCGGCACTGATCTCCATTTCCTAAGGCCCTCAGCCAAACACCAGTTTTTACACTGCGATACCACAGATACAGGGCCAGTGTATCGTGCGGTGCGCCTGTTTACGTCCAAGCGGTGAAGCTGGTACCAAATTTTACTGCTTGGTGACAGAAGCACATGTGTGTGAACAACTTGCCTAAGGTCGTTACTCAGCAGTGTACCAGTGTGGAGTTGAACCTGCGCCCCTGAGTGACCTCAGGATTACAAGTCCAACACGTTACCGTCAGACTACCGAGCCCCACAAGTAAAAATAAAAACTGCAATAACAGACAAATTTATACACACTGACTCATACAAAAAATCAACAAATTAAAGAACATTCAACAGCTGAGTACTGGTATGTAAATCAAAAATAGTTATTGCAATAAAGAAAATAAACACATATTCAACTTGTGAAGAACTATAGGAAACAACAAAAACATATATACAACTTCAGCAATAATGTCATGCTAACATTAAACAAATATGCAAACCTCAACAGTCTCAAACATTAATGGGCCTAATGTACAAACACTGGCATTACTCAATTAACCATTAACCTGCCGATGTTTTATTCAGGCTCGTCTCCTAAAATAACTTACTTCCCATTATGTCTATAACCCCGGTCTCAGTGAGAGAACCAATGATAATTTTTTTTGTGGTGCAAATTAATTAACGATGCACGTTATAGTGTCATGACCGGAATGCTGCAAATAAGAGAAAACTAGAAAGCTTTCAAGTGGTTGGGACTCTAGCCCAAATCATGCTGGAATTTCACTGCTCCCAGACCACTTACCTGATGGGGTGGTTTCACTGCCTCATCACAACAACAATATATGTACTTTCTGCCTGCAGCCACAGGATGTGGATTGTTCCCTCCCCCAGTCTTAATGTTGCCTCTGTGCTCTGGATAAAACAATGAGCTCGTCCGTTTAAAACCGTTCACACCACTTCAGCATCAAGTGAAGCAAAACAGACAGAATGCAAAGAGATCAAAACAATCAGAATCTACGTGTTAAACGAGCACCAGCCGGCAGTGAGGATCACAAGAATTTCCAGCACCAGATAGCATCAACAAATGCAAGTAAAATCACAAATATAAATTTAAAAATCAGCAACATAAAATTATTTCCTAGGAATTATGGCTGCAGAAACAAGTGAAGAACATTTCCATGTAATAAATAATAAATAAATAATAAGCATCATTGTGTCAATCAAAGTCGGAGTAGACGGTGTTGGCGCAGCAGTGCATGTGCCTGCTGCGTTAGTTCCAACTGAGCCTCAGTTCTGCCGCATGCTACACGCTCCCAGTCTTCCATCACCTAGACGTACATGTTCAATTGTTCATGCATACATACAGGGTGGTCCATAAAAACGTGACACCACCTTTTTTGTCCATATCTTTGCCAATTATTGACCGATTTTCAAAATTTTTTTCACTGACACACTGCGCAGACAATTTGCAATAATGCGGTTATTATATATCCCACCACACCATAAATGCGTCTCTACACTACCTTGTAAAATATAAATGAAATATGAATGTATAAAGATAATAACAAACATTTTGATAAATGAACAAAAAAACACTTCAGACCAACATTTTAGTTAATGGTCTGTATGACATTAAACTGTGTGGGTCTAACACAGTCTAGTGTCACATGGATCACTTACCACAATGTTAGTCTGACGTGTTTTTTCCATTTACCTAAATGTTCGTTAAATCATTAGGTTTTTTGTATTTATATTTCACAGGGAAATGTAGAAAAACATTTCTGGTGTCACTGGTGTGGTGGGATATATAATAACCACATTACTGCAAATTTTCCGCAAGTGTGCTGGTGAAAGAATTTGGAAAATTGGTCAATAATAATTGGTGATGATATGGACAAAAGTAAAGTGCTACGTTTTTATGGACCACGGCATACATGAATGCCAGTCGAGGCAAACAAACTGCTTTAGCAGCTGCATATGATGATTAAAGATGTCTTATGATGATAAAGATGTCTTCGTGGCCATCCATGTACGTTTACAGTGAGTAGCATAGTAAAGGGTCTGAGTTCGACAGCAAGTGAGGGGACCTCACCTGCAAAAAACCCAAAAAGTGGAAGTCTAAAGTCCAAAGGATTTCAACCAAAGGTGGATTATGGGTAGAGGAAGTAATCAACTGAATCCCTAACAATTTCTTGTAGCCTACCAGTAGTATAAAACATTTTATAGAACCACTTTGTCAAACTTATACAGTCACTGTACTACCTACAATTCAACATCAGATATGGACATGACAAGTTACCTGATAGAGGTGACGTGGTGAGAAGGGACGTTTGCGGTATCCCGACACTGTAGTTCTTGTAGAGACTGGAGTGTCACCAACAACTAACGGCAGTGAAAGCACCATGCTGTTATCACCAGCCAGAATTTTGCTCTAGAAACGAGGCGAAACAAACACAGTGATAGTACACACACCGTGACATACAGAATCTTCTTATAGCCCAGTTCATGCAGTGCAAACAGCTGCGTACAAAGCAATAGAAATGAAATAAACTAAACTGAAATGAAAGAAAAGCACCCTGTTTTCATTTCATTTCTGTCGCTCTGTACACACCTTTACCGTCCGCAAATGTAACAAGAAATTTGAGCTAATGTTCACGAGATGCGCGAAAGCCTACAGAAGTTCTTGTTCGCAAATTGTCTTCTATCTCCAGCCATTTTGTCGCAATTCACTCCTGAAGTGTGTGCTGCAGCCGAAGATCGCAAAAAACAATAAAACCCCTTATTTTGAGAGTTCAGGATCTTTAAAGTCATTGATATTGTTACTCAAAAAGTACAACTCGCAAAATTAATTCTTAACTAATCCCACAATTACAACAATTTTATAACAGCTAATCATCTGGCAAATTTTTTTGCAGTCACTCCAAACTTGGTTTCTAAAAGCGAACGTTTTAGAACTATTAATCGTACAATATGGACTGTCTACAATTTTCTGCTAACTTGCACACTGCACAGCACAGCACAGGGTGTTTAGTGGGACAAATTTCTGGAACTAGTATTTTTCAGACTAACAACAACGAGTACAAAATTAGTATACTAGTGGTGTACACTGTACCGGCGTTTCAAGCACACAGTTGTCATCAAACTGAGCAACATTCTGATCTGAACAAATTTTCATCTTCTTCACCAATGGACCTGAATCCTAGAAAAAGCAAACATTCATTCAGTGCTGATTAGCATCTTATATGATACAAACAGCCATAATCTTAAGAGTTTTGAATGTCACTCAAGAGCTCAAATACACATAGTCTCACATAGGATTTGTAGGTGCCATTCCGGCTTTAAACACTGCTTGTTGTAGCCTGTAGCCAGGGGTGTTGGTAATCTGTGGAACTGTGGAATGCGGCATGGGGGTGAATAATCTGTGGAAAAAACCTGCGGAATGGTGGGTAAAATGTGAAATGAGGAACGGTTGGGCAGGCTAAGGACGGACGCCTAATTGGTCCATTCAACCCACTGATCCAGCAGGCGGTCTGCAATCGCTCGACCGTAGCGCAGCATGAGGCAGCTAACCGAGCAGTGATTTGGTGAACTTGGATTTTAACTACAACGCAAGTCACTGTTTCACGCTTGCAGCTGCAGCGGAAATGTGGCCTGGTGGCTTCTGTAGCTAAATCTGATTGTGTGCGCCATGAAGTTCAAGATGCGGCCAAATTTAGCGCATTTCATCTCAGCATGCACGTTTTAAGTTGCCACATGCAAACTGTTAACAGTGACAAAGTAAATTAGGGTAAAAATAAAACAAAAAAAAACAATGGTTGTAGTGTTGGTGTTATTGTGACAAAAGTTTAAAAAAGTTTATAAATACAAATAGGTAAGCCTAGACCTAGAATAGCCTAGCAGTGCCAGTCTTTAGAAAATGTCCTGTTGATTAACTGTTTAATTGCCTAAAAAACTACAAATACTAGGTAGACTGTACGTTCGATGTGTCTGTGTAGTGCGTTATTGTTTTCTACAAAATATACACATGCACTGTATTCACTGATAAGCCTAGTAACTAGGCACAACGTCATTCATGTTTTTGCATTTCCACAGTTTTCACATTTCACAGTTTACTGCAAACGCGAAGGTCCGGAGGGTTGGTTAATCTGTGGAATCGGCATGGTCACGTGATTTTTCAATCTGACCAATCACGTGCATTTCAGACTTTTCTTTCAACAGATTATCCACTCCATTCCGCATTCCACAATTCCACAGATTACCAACACCCATCGATCAACTTGATTCCAAGAATAACGACTAAACACTGTCACAATGAATCAAATCACAGCAATAGATATGAAATATTTGAATTTTAAAACAGCATGCAAGCTGCAACCAAGTGAATTCACCTACTGCACAAGTGAACTAGAAAGATATGTCTGCCAAGACTGCCCAGTGCTGACATACTATGCAGCCGTTCGCCCACGTATACACTGCACTGTGCAACTTTGACCCGAAAAATGGCACACCGAAGACTCTTGCCCCAAGGAAAGTTCATGTCAATTTTGGTTTTTCTAGGCCTATGCCTTTTTGTGTTTGCTACGAGGTACAGACAGACAGAGTAGGCAAGATGCAGCTTGATGGCTGTTGAATCAACAAGTCCAAAAAAATCATAGCAAAGAATGAGTGGGGCAAATATAAACCCAGACCCCACACAATGTATAACTGTACAGTGCATAGTAGATTACAGGAGCACTTATATGCAAAATACCACACATACATCTGTAGAAGTGGAGCATCTCTTTCTGGCCGGCGCGTACGTATCAGCCAGGCTGAGCTGAGCATCTATAGCAGCAGCTGCTGCTGCTGCTGCAGCGGAGTTGTCATCTAGTACCTCTTCAACATCTACCACATTGTCATCCAAGAACACTGCCGCAGCCTGAGCCACACCATACACACACACAGGAGCTGTTGGTGCACAAGTCTCTGCATGGCCTCACTCTGCCATAAGCCTACCTGTCAAACGACTGTCAACTCGTCATGGAGGTGGGACGTTGGCACCTCAGGTCATCAAATGTCTACACGTGTACCATGCCACAGATGCAGTCACAGAACAGTGACACGAGTTTCAGGGCAGCTGGTCCGCGATCACGCCTGCCGATCGAGATCTGTCAGAAAAAAATTACTCACGAAAATTATAAGCGACGTCTTTGTTCGTTTAGCCTGCGGTGCACTGTGACTTGTTTACTTACTTAAGAGCACCAGATATAAGCACTCTTACTCGCTTACTCGCTCACCGAGAGCAGTTAAACACATTATTCCACGCTTGCATTCGTACCACCTACGTCCGCCATACTGTTCACACTGAGATAATGGGTCAGAGGCTTGGAGGTGTACTGACAAGACGCTGGACCTTGCAATCACGATCACAAGGTCGTTGGTTCGACTATTGGTCGGGCTGTTATCAATTAGTTACTACTTGAATGGGCAACTGTCTGTGGTCAGGTAAACCATCTTGATATATTCCAACACTATGGTCAACTCAGCCTTCCATCCCTCGAGGGTAGATAAATCTGTATGACTGGGGTTATTGTGGGGGCATTCACCCGTCAGGTGATGCTCAGTAGCTGTGAGATAGGTTTTCCATGAAAAGCCATATCTTTTAAATAAACCACTGGTGCAGTCATGCATGACCAACTGCAGGCTGCAGGCTGTCGACCAGCGTGGAGTAAGTTTTAATCTGGCGTGTGCTTACAGGCACTGCACATTGCAAATTGCACTGATCAGTATGTGAACTTTCACATCACATCAGTATTTTCATTTTAACAGAAAAATATCATAAACACCAACAACAGTGGTAAACTCATTTCCATAAGTAGCATTTCTTGTCAATAGCAAACTGACAGTAGTCTACAAGCATTAGGCCTACATACAGTACCATCAGCAAGCAGTTGTGATTGGCGTGTGGGTTCGTCATCATATTGTCTGCAGTGTCAGCTGGAGTGATGTCAGTCAGTGCCTGTCGCAGTGACGATGACCCTGGTGTTCCTGAACGACTGTCTTCTGAACTGTTGCTGACATCAATCACATTATTTCAACACTGAGTTAACAGTCATGTAAATTTACAGCAAAACTGTGCAACAAAGTTGAATTGTTTTTTTTGTCTGACCATATTTACAGTTGTTTCTATGACACAAGGTTGTATCCGTCTACTGTCCGTCGTCTGTAACGTACGTATTATGGCTAAACGGTACATTGTATGGGGTTGGTGATGGTACCGGTGGATAAAGTGATGAAGAGTTCCTACAGGCTGTCAATAGTAACCACGTCGCTAACTCCAGCAGTCTAATCAGTCTGGAGATAAACTGACAGTTTGCGAACAGGAACTGCTATAGGCTTTTGCGCGTCTTGTGAGCATTAGCTCAAATTTCTTGCTAATGCAAAGTCCCTGTGTGCATCCATCACCCACATGTGCTGAATTACCGTATCCTGGTGTTGATTGCAGCATTCGATAGCAGTGTTAACATAACGTATATCAAACTGTAGTCCCCTTGAAAACTCTCTCCACGACCGCATGCAATAGTACAATTCTGGTGACACAATTCTTCAATGGTGCAAGACAGTTATGCAGTTATTAGAAGTTAATAATTTTTGAAGAAAATAATACCATTACTTCACATACCGAACAGCAAGTTTCAAGTCAGTAGTACTATCTGAATTGTGTGAGCTTTGCTGGTTGGCGGACGTGCATCTGATATGTGGATTATTGAGAAACTGCAATATAGAAACATATACTACATTCCACTGACAAGTCTGCCTATCAGTGTACTGCAGCAATAGTTCAGACAAACAAAACTATATTTAAGATTTTTTTATGTGCGAAAGCAGCTACTGCTTTAGCGTGTCTTAGCCATCGCAATTCTGTCTGTCTGCCCGTCCGTCACATGGATGGATCAGTCAATAACGGTGCAAGCTAGGATCACCAAATCTTTACCATTGGCTGCCTGGAAGACTCTAGTTTCAGGAACCATAAACGAGGGCATTAAATGAGAGGGGGGGGTAAACAAAATTTGCGATTTTTAGCCAATAAGTCGTTGTATCTCAATAACAGTGTGAGATAAAGCCTTGGTTACCATTAATCACTAATAAGAAGTCGTACACTAGCTCTCGATTGCCACCAAATGACCTTGGATGACCTTGCACGCCAAAATAAAGGTTGTTATGGATTTTTGGGCGATTTGGGGCTGCAAGACACATTTCAAGAGTGAATTGTGGCGAAATCAGTTGAGATAGACAGGAAGAAGCTGCCTATTAAATTTTTCGGCATTAAACATAGATTTCAACGGTCGAAGTCTCAATTTTCTAGGTTCAAGGAAACATGCGCACGAGAGAATCAAAGAGCGGTACCCTCGTAAAAGTCGTTATTTTACCACTGTTGGACAGTCTTTCATGAAAACAGTTGCAGATAAGCATGGGCATGCTGCCTATCATAACAAACACTAGTGACGAGCTTTTCAACTGTATCAACATCGATGACTATGAAAGACCCTGAACTTCCAAAATAAGGCTTTTTTGTTGATTTTTGCAATCTTCGGCTGTAGCGCACACTCCAAGAATGAACTGCAACAAAATGGCTGGAGATGGATTGACAGTTCGCGAACAAAAACTAGTATATGCTTTCGTTCGTCTTGTGAGCATTAGCTCAAATTTCTTGTTGCATGCAGCCATGATTACCTCATGAGCTTATCACGTTCACACTGAGAAATATGTGATATGTCCACTACATGGTGTAAACGTTCTAGTCAAAAATTTTATGCGATATTTTGTGTGATTTGCACTGTACTGCGCTGTATGTATTGTTGCAATCCAGCTTTTCGGCTGCAACACTAATAAACGTTCGTTTAAGTTTCAACCACTTTAAAAGCAGCATTTAGTGGAAAAGAAGTACAAGTATTGAGTAGAACAGATACGCACTGTGCACTGCAAATCTTTCACATATGCTTTAATAATGCCTTCCTTGCTGCTGAGATGCAGCCCACTAAGCCACAGGCTGACGGTTTGTGTAAAAATAAATGCAAACTCTGAATATAATGCTTTCAGTTTTCAGCCCATATAATTTTGCATTTTTGGATGAAAACCTGCTACGACGCCACTGTATTGAGAGATAGACATGGAGTGACCGGAAGCGTCTTGCCTGTGAAGGAGAAAAGTCTGGCGAGGCATCGGGTGCACGTATGAGTGAGATGTAAGAGTCAGAACGCGGCACAACGAGGATCGGTGCACAGACACACACCGAGGCACCGGCAGTGTCAGACTCTGCAGCACCAGCATGTGACAGCACTGGAGACATGCCACGATTACCATGCCCTGCCTGCAGTACCGACCCATTAACAGTCGATGACATCGCAGACTGCGAAAAGTCTAGCTCATCGTCAGCGTCAGCATCTGCATCACTGTATGACGATGACTTCTCGTAGCTCACCGGTGACTCGCAGTCCGCTGTTCATAATTACATAACTAAATACTAACTGATATTACATAATTAACTGCATAATTAAATTACAAAACAAAACGTGCTAAGCAAGCACAGTTTCTTCATCACTAGGGTTCTGAGCCTGTGATCAATATTGAGTACGAACATTAACTTTCAACCATACTACACATATGCAGTTTCAACTTTGGACCCATTATAGTTCTTGAGATATCAGTTGTTGAAAAAAGTGAACTGGACTATTACTAATAAATAATAACCAAACTATCTTTGAATTGACTTGTAGGTTGAAACGAAACATAATAAGTTACAACTTACTGTCCGCTGCAGCTACACATGGTGGACAATTGTTCGGACGAAGCCAGCAGCGGTTGACAAAACGTCAACAAAAACAATAATAAAAGGTTATAATTTGATGAATTTATTGTAACTTAAATAACCAAACTAGTTAATTAGCAGTAGCACCCAATGATTAGCTTAGCATTGACAGCAAGACAGCAAACAGGCAATGAAAATCGCTCATATTTTACGCAGAGGAGCAACGTATTTACCACTGAGTGAAAATAGCCCTTGTCAGCACAACGTGGCAAAATTTGATATCAGATCAGACAGGGGCGGCGCCAGTTTTTCAAAGCTCGAGGTCCAGGTCGATTGGTTGTCGATTTACTGCCGCTACCCTTTCCTACCCCCATTCATCCACTCAAAAAGCTCGGATTTGCGCGAATTTCATGAGTTGTCTTGTTGGAGGTAGGGGGTCCGAATCTTTAAACTTTCCCCTACTCCGTCGCTGCCCCTGAGAGCAGATTTAGGTTCAGGCAATTTAACAGAGCAAAAACCGCAAAGAGCTTACGCTGAATAACAGTTGGAGAATACATGAATGAACAGGCATGATGTAGCGTAACATCATCGAACACTTGACTCAGCAGACCATGACAAGCAGTAACACTGGCAACAGATTCCGGCCTCATATCAGCAGCATCATCTCTCAACGCAGTCCCACTTCAAACGCACACAAGATCTCACTCACACTATCATACTGGCCAAATAGGCCATGGTCTAAGAAGTATCTTCCTTTTTCGTGTATAAACAATTTTACTCTGCACCCATCCCAGTGGCAGTCCTAGCCCCAAAAATCTGGAGGTGCTGGCCTTCATCCAAAACTTGGCCCGGCTGAACAGGATGGCTTTTACTTATACCAGAAACACCAGCAAAGCTTCCCATCAGCCAGTGTGTATTATGCAGACTAAACTGGGGATGCTTAGCCTAAATCTAGGGGTGCCACTGCACTGCCAGCTCCATGCTTAATTTGCCACTGGGCCATCCTAAAAAGCTGCATAATGGGCCTTGCCCCAATGCCTGCGTCCGCTGTTGTCCATTCCTTGCAGACTCATCTAACTTGAAAACTAAATGATGTGGAAAAAAACAAAACTAGAGTGAAGGTACCCAAGAGCATGAGTAACTAGTGCAACAATAATAACAGTTAAAAAAAATCAAAGGTCAGAGCTGCATAATATGTCGGCACTGGTGTGACATATATTTTCCAGTTTATTCGCATTGCATGGAAATGAGTGTTGGAAAAACCAATAATGCTAGATCTGATCAGTGACTAATATCTACTCATCATACAACATATAACCAAATAGATACAACACACTTTGATAATCTACGTAGCACTTATCAAATACCATTATACCAATACTGCACAAGTTAATAACATGACTACTACAATATGCATTTATTTAAATAGGAAAATTAAGTTTAAATTTATACTGTCACAGCAACTGCCAGTAATCCGTCCATAGTTAAAATTCATACCTTATTGCATTATGATTTTCTTCTAAGCCTGAAACACAGTATTATTGTCTATGTTAACTAAAAATTAACTATCGAAAATGCAGTATAACTATAATGCAGCATGGCCATAGCTTGATCGACTGTTCCATAATGACGATTAAATGAATAGAATGCAAAACAGAAGTAAAATACTGAAAATGTTTGTGTGTTACCAGTGTTTGTCAACATCAAAAGTTAAAATGTTAAAGATCAATTTTCTCATACTTCCACAAAGTAAACTGTGGGTTGCGGCAAAGACTCTAAGTTTTTCGTGACAAAATTTCGTGCCCCTGGGTGAACAGGTTCCCCTTGAATCAGAGACTCAAAGAGGCTTACCCCTTTAAAAAGTTATTTTGCCACTATTGGCTCATCTGGTGTAAAACCAGTTGCAGATAGGTATAGACATGCTGCCTATCATAACAAGCACTGCTAACAGGCTTTTTAGATATGTCAACATTAATGACCTTGAACGACCTTGAATCACCAAAATAGGATTTTTTAGTGATTATTTCGCAATTTCTGTCTGCAACGCACATGTCAAGACGAAATTGTGACAAAATGGCTGGAGACAAACCAGGACAACTTGCGGATGAAATTTTCAGCATTAAACGTAGATTTTAGCAGTCTAACTTTCAACCCCCTAGGTTCAAGAAGGCCTATGCAGGCGGGCATCAAAGAGGGGTACTCCCTTAAAAATTGTTATTTTACCAGTATCGGCTCATCTAGCGTGAAAACAGTTGCAGATAGGCACAGATATGCTGCTGTCATAACAAGCACTAATGACGAGCTTTTTAATGGTGTCAACACTGATGACCTTGAATGACCTTAAACCTTCAAAATAGAGCTGTTCGGTGTTTGTTTTGTGATTTTCGGCTGTGGTGCACATTTCAAGGGTGAACTGCAACAAAATAGACCAAGATAACCTGCGAACCGGAACTGCTAAGGCTGTTGTGCATCTCATGAGCTTTGCTCAAATTGCTTGTTGTTAGTCAAATGTTTTTAACTTGGAAGTCAGTAAGCACGCTGTCAAATCTAGAATAAGAAATGCACCAGGACAAGACAGAGGCACTGGAGAAACAAAGGCATTATCAAACAGTTGTTAAATCAAAAAGACAGATGCATACACAACTATATTCTACCATCTACAAAACAACATCAAACCACACACGATGATTCCAGGACTAACATATTTACAAAATGAATACTTTTCCCAATGCTAAATTAACAAAAAATGGCATGTGCATTATGACAATTGGGTTACATTCTTTTGCACAAATAATTTCCATATGATGACAAAATATATGCTAAACACAAATAAAAAATTAAAAAAAAACAATCTTTGGCAGGAAGCATTTACCTAGAAGATGACCAACATCTGGATGACATGTACATGACACTGAAGAAAAATGTTCATTTATCATCTAAATTACAACAAAATGCATATCAGTATTTCTCAATCATATATAACAAGAGTATTAAAAAAACACTACAGCTACCATCAGTTTACTTAGAAAACATACTTACCACAAGTAATGTATAATCTTGATACTAATAGTCATAATAAATGTAATGATTAATGATAATAAAAAAGTTACCATAAAATAATTTGGATAAAGCACAAGGAAAAGTATCTGAAGAATCAGTAAAACAGATTCATTTTTACTTTTACAGACACACAATGTTGAAAACATCTTCAGAGCTGTCAGAATGCTAAAACCCATTCAAACAAACCAGTAACTCTATGTTTGTCTTGTTACCAAAAAACCAGTATGAACATTTATTTAGTATAAACATTAAACGGATAAAAATAATTATCAACTCATTTGGAAAAAAAATTAACAGTCAATAATAAAAAAACTGGAAATTTACAGCCTTAATTGTAGCTCAGCAAATTAAACACAAAAACTGTAACAAAACGTATGGTGGAAATTACTTATTTCTCAAGTGCAAAAATGACATATCGTACAAATGCCGGGGCTGGCAGAGATTCAGCTGGCTGATATGCAGCAGACTTGATGTTTGACCTCATCACCGGAATGCTACATTTCACTCCTTCCACGCGAGTTCTCCTCTCGTCAGCTTCATACTTGCGACGCATCGTCGAATTCCAATGATTCTTGATCGCATTATCCGTTCTGTGCCCAGCAAAAATATCAACAACACCACAGTTGTGAATATTTACAAAATCTTGAGCGAAAGCATTTATTTATGTACCGTACATACGCTGCTGACATTAACTCACTAATAATTACAAACAACAGTATGGACAGTTCTTATCTCACCAGATGAGTTCTGTCATCCCCAGTCAGAAGGTGCAGGCTCAACCTCTAGAGTCAAGAGGATGGACAGCATCCAAAGACTGACTCATCCTTGTTGTATAACTTTTGCAATCTTGACTTCAAAGTATTCACAGTACTGGACTCTTATGATAAGCGATTCAAGTCGACTCCGGACAATGACGACTCTTTATATGAAGCAATTAATGCTGTCAAGAGATCTGACACCATAAATAATATAATATGCAGCTCACAAAGGTCACAAAGGAATGTAAAGTCACAGTGGGCAAGTCTAACAAATTATTAATAATGACCAGCTATCAGTCTTGTTATAACATTTGCTAACTTTCTTTGGCAGTTACTTGTTATCATTAACACAGAGCCTCTTCATTTTTTATCAAAGCATGTCTGTGTCAAAAACTCAAAGTAAAAGATTCAGACAGAGATACCTGCCAGGCAAAAACTTGGCAATTTCAGCCCACCGGTTGCCTATTTGTTTGTGTAGCTGGTAAATCGTTCGGTCTTCCTTCTCAGTCCATGCTGATTTCTTGATAGCAGGATTGAGATGGTTGTGCCATCTATAGGTATCATCACAAAACACTGGCAGAACTATCCTAAAAATAAGAGTGCTAAGAATATTAGTCTTAGATAAGATTTCAAAAAGCACACAGAGCCAATAAACTGAACTTGCTTTGAATACTTCATGTTCAAGTTTAACGTCTCCAAGTGATTCGTTCTGTAATCCAAACAAATGAAAATTACTTGCAGCTACTGAGCTAAGTCTGTGCTGTATGGCAAATGCTGTAGCAGTTCCCAGCCCATCTCTTCAATTTTCTTAACTGTCTAATGGGCCTTTGCACGGTGGGGCATTGCCATTTTAAAGCATGACACTTTTCTGCAGCAAACATGGTCAACTGCTGCAAATTGCTGGTCATAATCAATCAGACAATAATGCACAGTAATATCTTTCATTCACAGCATGTCCTTTAAGCAAAAAGTCTGTGAGAACAACTCTCAAAGTAAACCAAAAGATGCTTTGTTTGCAGCTGACCGTTTTTTCCATATGCAGTGCTCCTAACTGACATCATCACTAACTGACTGATGATCGCTGCAAAGCAAGCTAACTATTCAATACTTTCAAATGTGATAAAGTGTCACTGCTGATTACTACAAGTAATCTACAATAAATTTCAGCACTTTCTACACCTTCTGCGACTAGAAAATTTTACGATTATTCTCTGTGTATGCCAAACATCAACGCCCATCATTCATATCTTAATAATGATGACATCAAAATGTGACATCATAAATGAAATCACAGTTAGTGATGTACAACAGTGGCTGTACAACTTCATAATAGTTTTAGTTTTCAACTGTCACTATGTGCATACTGAGAAGAACAGTCCTAGAATTTATTGAACGCCCCTCTTAGTTTTAATTATACTTCGTTAAAGTGGATCAATAATAATACAAATTATTTTATTTCTGATTGAAAAATGGAACCGATTTCTGGGTCCCAGCTTCACAAAAATAAACTGTAGTTATTGGGCAACTAAACTTCTCCTACAACTTAGTCAAATCTCAAAATCTGAAAATAGCAGCATCGATGGCTGTTGTCTCATCACAGCCACAGTAAACACCAGTGCTTTCACCAAAATTGCTAGCATTTATAATCTTGGTAAAAACTTCCTTTGCACCATTTCACCATCATTTTTGACTGCGATGCTATTCTGCCAAAATAACTGGTCTTTGGTTCAAAGCTATCATTCAGAACACAAAATGATAAAAACACGATTGTGTTTACAAAGTGGATTACCGCTCGCGGCACTGCTTGCCGGTACGACCTTGCAAGTGTCTGGATATAGCAGCCCAATGCTTGGGTCCATACTGCATGACCAGCTGACTTACCACCTCGTCTTCCTAGCATTTCAGTATGGAAGCAGAAATATTTGTTACCTGTACTCAACTACTAATCTAATTATTTGTTATAAACTGCATCAGGCATAACAGAGTCTACATCAGTCTAATATATTAGTTGATGAATTGATGTTGTCTACATAAACAGCACTCTCCAGTGAAATTCAACTTACTCAAGTAAAAAAACACTAGTTACAAAAACTTTTTAAAAATCCATACTTTTTCCTGCTGTGACATTTGTCTGCATTTTTACAACTAATCTTGCAAATTAATGGCCTAAGAAAAAAACTAGATATTTGGGGCAAAGCCCAACGTGAGTCCGCCCGGCGCCCTAAGTCCGACTGGGGGAAAATTAGGGGGAGGGGGGTAAAATTTCCCCGACATCAATGTCACGTGGCCCGAACTCAAATGCATTGGCATACGCCGAACGCGCATTGTCGACTTAGGGTAGGTCAACATGAGTGCCTATAACTTTGTTCGTAGTAGACAGAATTTCACAAAATTTTTTTTGTTCAACGCCGAAGTGATCGCTCTCATCAACGCCGTTTAGATTTTGTAGCTATCTATCGGTTCCAGAGAAATTCGCGGTCAAACTCGAAAGTTGTCGTAAAACGTACTAAATTTTGCACGTTGTTTGCCCTCCCAAATTTTAAGGGGGCGGTGCCCCCAAATTTCGTACTTGCGTTAACACCCCAACCTAGAGGCGCGTCAAGTGCCAAAATTTTGTCGAGCTACACCCCCTAACTCCGAAGTTATAGGCGCTCATTTATTGCATTTTTAAGCCAATTTTTGACCCCCCTTTAAAAAAAGTTGTAAGGGGGGGCCCCGTCCCCGGTGGGGGGTGCGCTAGTAAGACTTGGTCATTTTCTAGCGCGTGCAAAAATTTGGGGGCGCAGCACCCCCTAGGGGCCGAAATATGGTCTTCCGAAAAATGCACTTTAGGGGGGTACAATTTCACATCTAAATCTCCAAGGTCACTGGACCAAACTTCACCGGATTTGTTTCGCTAAAGCAGAAAGAATCGCAGTAGATGGAATGACTATCAGATTTTGAATATCTTCATCCGTTTCGGAGATATTCGCCACCGAACTTCGAAGTCGTCCGAAATCGGGCCAAATTTTGCATGTTTTTGGCCCCTGAAATTCTTTTGGGGTGCGCCCCAAAAAATTTTGGACCGGCATTATAAAATTGGGCCTAGTACTGACCATCGTGCAAAATTTCACGCCGGTCGGCCCACGCATCTCGGAGATCTCGCGCTCGGATAAAAAATAAATAAAACATCTGGGCTAAAACTTAAGTCCGCTCCGCAAGCTATCGCTTCCGGGCGGACTAATAATTATCTTTTTGCAATGTACATGCTACATTATAACAAAAGCCAAAAGCCTGGCCTAATTCAGACACACAATGGCCTTCTCTATTTATTAAGACAGCACTGAAATGACTATGAACAAACTGAGCAAAATGTATCAAGTACAAATCAATGTACAGTATGCCTAATGTTTGCTAATGATAGGAATTTGCCATTTGTTTCTCAAACAAAACTAACCATAGTAAACTATCACTTACAACATCTTACTGCAATATAAAACGTAATCGAACAATATTACAGTAACTATAAGTTTTCTTGCCTCTTTAGTCCATGACCCTTTCACGAGTTCTGGGCTAAGAACTTTCTCCCAGCGATGCTGGCACTGAAGGTCCGACCGGCTGCTGAAGAATTCTGCCACACATTGCCAGTTATCTGTCCCCCATATTTCAACCATACTCCGTAGTCTGTCATCCTAGAACACAGCATAAACAACTTTATCAATTAGTGAACAATGACCAACAGTTTAACTGCATATCATGAAACGGCTAAAACGTTCGCATGCACTTTCAACTGTACAAAAATCAACGAACTTAGATGACCTTGAACGGCAATCATGCACTGTTGGAGCTCAGAACAAAAATGTGAATAAAGATAGACTAGAGGTCTGTCCAATTAATACGTTAACTTAATGCGTTAACGCGTTAAAGAATTAATGCACGTTAAAAAATTATGGCACATATGCAAATTTACTTCATTGTGTGAAACAAGAGTTTCAATATTCCATTAAACTACGTTTATTGGACGATCGAATAATATTCAAATAATTAAAAATTGTTTTGTTGCCATTCCATCACTACTGTCACAGTCCTGTGACACAGCCCATGAGTTTGTCAGCTGTCATTCCAGTTACCCTCGCGATTTAGTCCTACAATATTAGCAATAATCATGATGCATTATTGCATAAGTTAAAAAAATGAACACTTCAACAGTTCTAAGGTAGACCCATAACAAGCTATTTGTGACCAAATTTTCTGACAATTTTCTGAGTTTCTGACAATGATTATGACAAGAAATTTGAGGCTCACAAGATGCACAAACGCCTATAGCAGTTCCGGTTCAGTAGTTTAGCTGAAAATTGGGGTGTTCACGCTAAGTTAATATACAAATACCAAATTCTCTACCTGGATCGCATAACGATAGTTCCGTGGCGCCACCTTGTGAATGATATAGACTTGTGTCGCAGCCC
>Ga0056128_1002201_pt1 | contig 22856 bp, 13 predicted proteins | sample WorMetLIZISLAND2_FD_71113 | JGI IMG/M metagenome (GOLD analysis project Ga0056128, IMG submission 71113) | Marine gutless worms symbiont microbial communities from Max Planck institute for Marine Microbiology, Germany - Olavius geniculatus... ... | reverse complement strand
AGATAGCGACAAAATCTAAACGGCGTTGACGAGAACGATCTTTTGGGCGTTGAACAAAAGAAATTTTGTGAAATTCGGTCCACTATGAACAAAGTTATAAGCGCTCATGTTGACCTACTCTAAGTCGACAATGCGCGTTTGGCGTATGCCAATGCATTTGAGTTCGGGCCACATGACTTTGATGCCGGGGAAATTTTACCCCCCCCCCTAATTTTCCCCAGTCGGACTTAGGGCGCCGGGCGGACTCACGTTGGGCTTTGCCCCAAATTTCTAGTTTGATCATGAAGTCATTGGTTTGGCTCTCGGTCAGGTTATTATCAAGTGGCTATTACGTGGATGAGTGACTGTCTGCTGACAAGTCAACCATTTCAGTATATAACTAACACTAAGGTCAACTCAGCCTTCCATCTCTCCAGGGTAGGTGAATTGTGTACCAGCCTATCTGGCTGGGGTTAAGGTGAGGCTCGTTGACCTGTGTTGGGTAGCAGGTAACACCGTGTGATCCCATACGGCAGGTGATGCTTTGTAGCCATGAGATGTGGGTTCCATGAAGAGCTATACATTTCCTTTAACCCTTTTAGTTTAGCTGATTTTCGAGCTGAATAAGTTTTGTTGCGGTTGTTTCTGGAGTTACCATATTATAGATATTATGATTTGCTCTCAAGGGCAGCGGGTTGGTGACATGGGTTAAAGAGTGTGGAGATGTTGCGTGCATTTTGCAGGTGAAATACATCTTTTCTGACAAGACTGGAACACTGACATGTAACATCATGCGGTTTCGCAAATGTTCCATTGCTGGCATTAAATATGGGTCAGCAGATTGCTATGTTGTCAGGCAGTTGCATAAATATATTTCATCTGTGATGTTTAGTCGTTGAATTAATTTCCGGCTTATTAATATACAAAGGTCATTGCTTTATGTCTGCAAAATTACTTCCTACCTGTACAATCAGGTGAACTGTTTTTTTGGCATTCAAGTCATTTATTTGTATTATCATGAACAATTTGTCAAAGTTAGCAGTGTTATTATGATTGTTTATTATGATATATCATCATATTATAAACAGTGGGCTAATTATTGTGAGTTTAGGTGACTTCATCTGACCAGAAATCATTCTGAGCATTTCAGTAAAATTAATGGTTTTCATCTGTCTGGATGAGGACCATTAATTGTACATCACAAAGGTAGGGAGTAGGAAGCCGATTGCTTGCAGTTATTTTGTTGACAGAACTGCCATTGAGGTTACTGCATAGTAACTTGAGTTTTTATGGTGTGTTATCGGTCACATAGCTAGTCAGTTTAATTGCTTTGTTTTGTTGACCAAATAAAATGATTGAATGACTATTGATTAATTTTGATATAAACAGTTATGTTAGTGGTATCGGTAGTAAATGCCGCTGTTACTGTAATTAGTTTCTTGTCATGTGAACAGAGATGTGCAGACAGCAACAGATCATTTTGACGATCCAACTTTGCTCCAGAACTTGCAAGAAAATCATGTTAGTTCTTGTCATCGTTGTTTGCTTTGTTTGCTTGTTTTTTATCACATCTTATATTGCAGATGTTATCTTCTGCATTGAACTAGCGGCAGATGCTAGTCTATCTTTCATTGCATATTGACATGTCATGAAGTTCTTAGTCTGGAACTCTTTACGACTGTGTGACTTGTTCTTATTCGCAACACCATTGGCAATAAACAGAAAAGTACAATAAACAGAAAAGTACAACAAAGCAAATAGCAATGTTTCTATGGTGCTGTACATATGATAATAATTGTCATTATTTTAAGCAGCTGTGGAGTATCGGTTGCAACATGTATATGTGAAAATTTTGCATTTTCTAATTTTTGTGATCCGTCTTGTAAACTATGTGATTTCTGTCAGGTAAATGATTTGTTATTTAATAACTACAGTATATATCTTTATTCATTAAGTTAGCAGCAAGTAAAAACATGAAGACACAATAAAATATGAACACTAAAGCTGCTGTGTTGCTGCGTTGAATGCTGTTTAGCAGACATCGCCAGTGATTCGTGATTTCCTGTTGTTGATGTCAATATGTCACACTGTTGTCCCAGAGCCCGACAGCAGTGATCCATCACACATCCATTACCAGGCTTCCAGTCCAGGTTGGAACTTTTTAATACACTGATAGGTTGAAACAGTATTTTAAAATTATCATTTATTTTAAATCATTAGTGTATGTGTATTTTTGACCGTGATTATATATGCTGTTAAATTTCACAAATTGTCACTACTATGCCTGTTCATTTGAAAGTTTTGTTATGTGACAAGTCGATCGATTTTTTGGAACAAACATGTTTATCGTGTTTTCTTCAACAATTCAGATTCATGAGTCCAGATCTGTGATGGCACGTGGCAGACAACGGTGCATTATGTGCAGTTGATGCAAGCTGTTATATCATTGTTAAGTTCTGCCAGCCTGTCTTCATGAGCATAAGTGTAGATGTATTTGTTGACAGACGAGCGAGCCCTAGTCGAAGCTGCTCGCCAGCTGGGATTTGTTTTCTCCATCCGAACTCCACAGGACGTTACAATTTCCTCAGTCTGTACTTTTTATGTAATAACATATTATTGGATGATAGTTTTATCTGCGTAAGTAAATGCATCTTTTTAAAAGTTTTGGTGTTATTTGTGTTCTTGCAGCACTTATAATGTCAGTGTTGATGTCATGTGCATTAAGTTACAAATGGCTAACGTAGGTAAACTAAAAATTGGGTGATCACATATCAGTTTATCAGTAGTTTAACATTTCGTCATGGTTCAGAGTGCATCATGCAAGTGCAGTGAGCCGTAATAAATTCAAGACCACAATGAAATTGTTTATTTTGTAACATGTTTATGATTGATGAGGTGTCTTGTGTAGGACATGTGTGTGATAAACAGATGTGAGACACATTTCGGTCATTACCCTTGTCTGGAATGAGAATACAAGTGGTTATAAACACTGCAAGATAATGGATGAAGTAGGTCAAGAAAACTGATATTTAGTACAGTATAGTACAATTTAGTACAATATTGCTATGACTTATGTTTGTTTGCAGCCTGAAGGTGATGAATGTTATGAGGTCCTCAATGTTCTTGGCTTTTCAAGCAACCGGCGTCGAATGTCTGTCATTGTCCGTTGTCCCAATGGGCGCATTCGTCTGTTTGTTAAGGGTGCTGTGAGTACTGCAGTCTATGCATTATCTCTGGTGTGTCGGGAATGCCCAGATGAGTGTGAATTGATATTTGATAATTGATTCTGCAGTTGCAGGAATTAATACTGAGTTTGATTATACAGTAATTTTTTTACTTTTTGCTGAGGTATGCTGCAGGACCAATGCTGGTGGTTGCCGCTTTCATAAATAGGTTATAGTATGGGTCTTGCCCATCCATCTGTTGTTATGTATAAGCTTTTAACTTGAAAACTAGAATTCACAGAAAAGCTAAAATTAGTGAACGTTTTTCAGGATGTGATCAGTCGATCAATCAATCTGGGATTTCTAACGTAGCCTATGTAATACAAGCTACTGCTGGGTCCACTAGAGATAAGATATACACTGTGTTCAGAAAAAAACCCACTCATGTTTTCTTTTATATCTCCATGGAAAATGTTCAAATTTCCACAAAATTTTCAGGGAATGTTAAGCAGGAAAATGAGATATTCTTTGCTAATAGTGACGTCATGCTGAAGTCTCCATGTTTGTAGATTATGGGTTTTACCGTTGAAGACAGACTTTCAATGAAATGCTTGCATAGAGCAGCAAGTTTGTGAAAAATGTTTCCAAACGATACGCAGACAATTGAATATTGATAGAATAAAATGTTTGAGTAAAAGAATTGACATGAGCAGCAGTATCAAGACGTTTGACTGATAGCGGGTAAGTGGTCATCCATGCAGTGATGCAGGGCACGTAAGAATGCCAACAACAGCAAAGTTGAGGGTCTCGCACTCAGCCAAGAAGTTATACTATAAAAACAGTTCACATCGAAAAATTTTGTGACATATTAGCATATTTTGCGGTTCACTTAACACAAAGACCAATTGATATGTTTTAACATTTCGTCAATGGTAAAACCCACAATTTACAAACATGAAAGTATGACATTAGCATGACGTCAGCAGTAACAAAGAATAACTAACTTTTTCCATTGGCGGAATATTAGTTTTTTCCTAAACATTCCCTGTACATTTTGTGTAAATCTTAACATTTTCCACGGAGATATAAAAGAAAATGTGAGTGGGTGTTTTTTTCTGACACAGTGTAGAAGGGGCAGTAAAAAGGCGCTCCCTGTCCTCCAATAGACAGCATTATCACATTGATGACTGTCTGGAGGATAACAGGGAAGATTATTAGAACTACCATTGTGTTAATTACATATGCATGCGTATAATGGAGTTCTTACAATTTTCGGTTAAGCTCATTTTTGTGTTTTGTGTTTCTGTAAAGGTTAAATTTTTTGTTTATTGTAAAGTTTAAACTTAACGTTCCATTATTATGTGTTTGTGTGCATTCTGCCTGGACAGGCCGTCTCCGAAATGACCTATACTGTGTCGGATGGGACGTAAAACCCTACTCACTCACTCACTTACTCCAGTAAAAAGGGAGCATTATGAGGCAGGGGTAACTAGTTTGCAGTTTGAAAGGGTCAGGTTTAGGGTTAGGGTTGCACAGTTCTGGGTAGATGGCTGCACAATATTTTGGCACTGGGCCAACATATTTTTAGGTTGATGACAAATCTGTGTATCTGTTAATATCGTTATTGGTCACAGAGGATAGCTGTATACTGGTGTGAAGTGGTCATTGAGACTCAGTGATGCCTACAATCATAGAACTGTGTTTGCATGTTGACTGCGTCACTACCGGATGATCTGAAGGGTGGGCCAAAAAAACGTGGCACTTTTTTATTGTCCATATCTTCGCCAAATGTTAATGGATTCTCAAAATTCTTTCACTGCCCAAAGATGGTTATTGAATATCCCACCACACCTTAACTGTGTCGCTACACTTCCTTGTGAAATATAAATGTACGGAAAACCAGCAATATTAGGCAGCATGCGTGTTGGTAAACGAAAAACATTTCAGACAAAAACACAGTGAATGATTTGTACAATGTTACACTGCATTAGATTTGTTCCTTTGGATATCTGGCTTGTTGAACGATGTGTTTGTTTCTGGCCTTCCTGCCTTAGCAGGGCTACCAGTTCTTTCACAGTGGTCACGTTCTCTTCATTGTGTGCGTGCCTCAGTCTGTCAGACTCGTGCTTTTGGTCGGTGCTTTGTGTTTACCAAATCTTCTTTAATAACATGTCCAGTCTTTTTTTGCAGTTTGTCTTCAAAAATTTTGTCAGTATCCTTTGGAAGTTGCATTTTTGGACTGGTACGCATTCTTAATGAAAGCCTTGTCTTCATTATTAAATGGCATGCTACATTACCAGTATGCTGTCACTGCATTGAAAATTAATATTGAAAACAAAATTCTCAGTTTTTGTTTACAAAAATCTTAAATGTATCTGGTACTAAACATAATTTAATTTTCATATGAAAAATAATACAGTTTTTTTTTCAAAAATATAATTTTTGTGTATGCATTATAATAATTTTTGTCATTTTTAAAAATTTATGTTTTACACCGTAGTGTAGCAACGCAGTTGGAGCGTGGTGGGATGTATAATAATCACATTGTTGCAAATTGTCTGTAGAATGCGCCAGTGAAAGAATTTTGAAAATTGGTCAGTTACCGGCGAAGATATTGACAAAAGTAAAGTGCCACGTTTTTTACGGCCCATGGTGTATAGCAGTGCTGATAATGGAACTGTCTTGTGGCAGGATACAGTGATCTATGAGAGACTTGCTGATCGACAGCCGTATCGACATGTCACCTTTCAGCATCTTGCTGACTTTGCCAGTCTCGGTAATTGTCTCATGTGCATGTGTCATTTTTGTCATTGTTACTTTGCATTTAAAGGTCCATGGCCACGGTCAAACTCACTTGTAAAATTTATGTAGACCTCAATAAGACATTTTACCTTGCCCATATAATATGATGATTTAAGCTTTATAAACGTATGAAATTAATGCCTGAATATGACAAAAAATGGCGTTACGTTACATTATGCTAAAAATCCTAATCTTGGAAGTAGCCAGAAATGACGTCACCGCATGTACCCAGTCGGTGTTTACCAATTAATTTAATATTTTTAATGGCAAAAAGTACTGTCACATGACAACTGCAGCAGTACATAGGTAGACAATGTGATTTTATAATGCTTATGTTTCTGTGCGTATTTTACGCTGACTACGGGTACACATGGTGACGTCATCAGCCTGTCAACATGGCGTTTAGTTTTCTGCGTCATTTTCGTAGATCGTCGATTTCAAATGTAAGTTTCTTCGTGTTGACAAAACGCTGGGTGTTGATATTACTGTCAAAGTTCTGAGAAAATTGTGCTCTTTTAAGAAAATGGTAAGTTAATTTTGGTGTCGATGGACCTTTAATCAACTGTGGAGTTATGGAAATCCATCGATTTATAGTCACAATTCTATTGTTATTTAAATTCATTTGTTTTCTTTATCTCAGATTGTACAAAGATATATTTATTTTATCTATATGTTTAAAAACTTTGTGATGTGGTTCTCAGCCTCAGGCCGTCTAGTGTTTTAAAAAATACGCTTTTTTGGCCCTTCCCTTCTCTTCACTGTTGCATTTGCTGAACAGTAGAAAGGCATATTCATAGTTGTTAAAATCAAGTGCTGGCTAGCGCAGCTGCTGCTTAATGGTTAAGGCAATGGACTGTGACTTGGTAAAGCAGAGCTTATTTTTAGCTGAGACTTGTGTGAGTAGTTTATAGTTTCTGCAGTGCTATACGGAGTTTCACCTTGCAGTCGTGGTGCATTCAATTGTTTTGCACTGGGGGAAATTCACAACATTGGAACATCGTTTTGGAAGTTGGTTTGGCTTTATCATTTGAGCCACAGTCAGTCAGTTGTGAAGCAGCCACTTACGTAGAGTGATCCGTGCCTTGCAGACTCAGATATATAGACTTAAACTCAAACTGCAAAAGCTAACTACATGAAATAGGAAATAAAAAAGAAAGAAAGTTGGAAACTGATTGGCAGATTGAAGTGTTATGTGGGTAACACGACAGGCTTGCGTACACTTTGTCTGGCCGTGTGTGATGTCGACAAACGTTTCTACTCAGAGTGGAGCAAGCAATATCAGGTCGCTAGTACGTCTGTTGACAATCGACAGCAGCTTGTTGAACAGGCCGCCGAACACATCGAGAAGGTCAGTGGTTTTGCTTGTGAACCATTATCAACAGCTTAAATATTACATTTTATAGCAGATATAATGCCTCGGTTTGTATGTTCACTGGTTTGCCCACTTACTCAAAGCTTGCATTTTTGTGGAGTTTTTGGCAGGGATTATAAACAGTTATGCTTTTTGTGACTATTCCAAGAATTTGTAATTAGTTTTCACATCTGTTAACATTACGGACTTGCTTTATGCATGCACTGTAATTAATGAGGTTTCACATGTGCAGTAAAACAAGCAGAAACGATCGCTATCAACTCCATTTTTCTAACAATGAGTTTACTGACAGAGCAGAATGCAAACATGCACTGAGGAACTTGTATTTTGATGCAGTGGTTTGCATAAATGCAACACAATTTCAAATTGTTTTATTGCAGTAGTTGTATTGCACATGCGCAAATTCCTTAACTACCGTGGGAACTTCTGCTGCTGTGGGGAATGTAATGCATTGGAAAAGCCACTGTGGAAAATCTTACTGTTGTACATTTAGTGTATCAATATCTGAGAAGGCTTTGATGGCAGTTTGCTCTTTTTGTTTGCTTTATGTTTGTTACTACCGGTATATGTTAGTCCCTTACCTTACCTTACCATCATGGCGGTCCTGGCGGACAGGCTGCTACACCTGCCCAGCGCTGAAGCCATATCAGTTTCGATCAGTGTGCATCTCGATGAAGTTAAAGTAACCAAAGGTTACATAAATGGCTGTGAAGCCGTAAAATGGCTGTGAAGCCGAAATCGGCATTAAAGCTAAAAATTAAGCAGTACATGAGCACTGGTAAAATGTATGATAACTGTTCATATAAAATTGGTGTGCTGTTGGTTGGCTTTTTGCTTACGGATTTTAGAAGTCTTTTGGGTCATCAGAGCTTTCAGCGCCACCACCACAACATCGTGGCACACCACGATTGGGACATGTTAATCCATTTGTTATACTTTTCATAGATTTTTGTGTATATATGTGTATATATTTGTGTATATGTTTATATTGCAGAATCTTTTCCTACTTGGTGCTACTGCAATTGAAGATAAACTGCAGGAGGTAAATTTGTAGCTCATAATTTTCAATAAATATATTGTGCTTACTGATGGATGTAGTCATAATAATATTCAAAATGAGTGTATTTTTGTTTTGTTTTAGTTTGATTTGATTTTTAGGTTTTGAATGGATATTTATTGTGTTTTTGATTTGCTTATGACACAGGGTGTGCCAGAAACGATTGCAAGTTTAATAGAAGCCAACATCAGAGTTTGGGTTTTAACTGGTGACAAGCAGGAGACTGCCATCAATATAGGTAATGCTGTCACCTCAGTAACCACAAGTCTTTGTAGCTTAATGGTGTTTCCATTGAAACTTAGCTGTATTTTTAGAATTTTGTAAATAGGCAATGGATGCTTGATAGCTTGAAGCAGTGGGGCATGGTCCAGCTTGTCGGCCACATCTGGAAGGTGGTTATGTGGCCTGTTGCATATAGAATAGGACTGAGTGATGAGAACTGTTAAATACGTTTACATTTTTTGTGACAACCAACTTTGAGCTCTGTCTAGAAGTTTGTTGCATTTATGCAATTGCAGCTGTGACAATGCCTGGGCAAGAGTCAGTGGTGCAGTGTGTGGACCAGAGGCTATGAGCCCCTGGTTTGGTTTTAGCCCCATACTTTTAGCAGTGCTTTGTGTCACTTGAAACATGCCAGATTAGTGTTTGGCATACTCCATCTCTGACTCCCAGATTCAGTAGCTATTTTGTGTGTTTTTATGGTGAAGCTTGTCAGTAATTAAGTTAATTTATATAGCACACGATGTCAACGGAAAACCCACCAAATTTGATGCAATTTGACGGTTTTTATGCGCAAAAGCTGCTACTGCTTTTAGCGCGTCTTAGCCATCGCAATTCTGTCCGTCCGTCTATCCGTTCGTCTGTCTGTCACACGGGTGGATCATTCAAAAACGGTGCAAGCTAGGATCACCAAATTTTTACCATCGGCTGCTTGGAAGACTCTAGTTTCAGGAGCCATAAAACTTTTCCAGAAATTCGAAGGGGGTCACATTGAACGAGAGAGCTAAATGAGAGAGGGAGTGAGAAAAATTTGCGATTCTTGGCCAATAAGTCGCTGTATCTCAGAAACAGTGTGAGATAGGGCCCACTAATAGGAAGTCGTACACTGGCTCTTGATTGCCACTGAATTCGATGACCTTGGATGACCTTGAACGCCAAAGTAGGGGTTTTACGGATATTTTGGCAATTTCAGGCTGTGACACAAGTCTATATCATTCACAAGGTGGCGCCACACAACTATCGTTATGCGATCTAGATAGAGAATTTGATATCTGTATATTAACTTAGCGTGAACACCCCAATTTTCAGCTAAACTACTGAACAGGAACTGCTGTAGGCTTTTGCGCGTCTCATGAGCATTAGCTCAAATTTCTTGTTCCCATTGGCATTGTGCGCTATACATATTTATTGACGGGCTTCCAAAGTTTGCTGTAGCGACAAAATTGTCTTTAGTGGTTGTACGTTAGCTTGAGATTGTCATGTACTGCCAGTTATTGCAAGAGTGGTTTGTTTGTTGTGCCTGTATTGCATACAGGTTATGCCACCCGGCTGCTGACGTCCGACATGCGTGTTTTGCGTATTAACGAAGAGTCACTCGATGTGAGTTGCACAGATTCTGACATTCTGTCTGTCTCTTGTCCATTTGACTAACCATAGTGAAACCAGTTCATGTGATGGTGTCATATAAATGGTGATGTCTGTGACTGTATGTGCCTCTGAAGCTGCAGCCTCATGGTGCTTTACAAATGTGTATTATATTTGTGTTTGCTTTGATCAACTTGCTGGAATTAAGCATCACGCGATTGTTACAGCATGATTTTGCATAAATAGCTATAATTATTTGTATAAAAGACAAGTCAAGTACCGATAGTTTCTTCAAAAGAAAAATACAGAAAAATTTTTCACACAGTGATTGCTTTTGGCAGCTTATATTCTGAATTTTGATTAGTTCAAAACACTTGCGGAGGTACTTTTTATAAAGAAGCAGTGTAGTTGTGTGACACATCTACTTTTTTGTGTGTTTAGTTATATGTTCTTTATAAGTTTTATATGTATTTCAACAAGGCAGTTTTAAAAACTGTGCAGGACACTCGTGCAGTATTACGAAGGTACACATCTGAGTTTGAGAATCGGCAAAAGGCAGACAGTCGTATTGGTATTGTCATCGATGGCGAGGCAAGGGAAATTCATGATGTTTTTTTTAGTTTTAAACTTGGTGCAGAATGATAGCTGTGTATAAAATTTTTTAAATGAATATTTAGTTACAGTCATCATTTGTGATTTAAATAGTGAATTGAATATACTGTCAATAGTGTTCTCTTTGTCTTGTTTTAAATAGCATATTTTTATAGAGTTACTTTATATCAAACCAGGCTTCACGTAAGCAAACATTTGGGGGATGTTGTTGCAAGACTTTCTGGTCTGCAGGTCATACACTATTTCTGTCACTCAGTCAGCAGTGTTAAAGGATTGAAAGTTTGAAGTAAGTGCCAAAAATTATTCCTTTTTATGTCATTGATGTAATAAAAACATCCCAAGAGATCAGTAAATAATGCGGTGAATTCTCCGAGTTTTATAAGTTACAGTTTTGACCTGTGGTGCATGCAGACTCTGAAGTATGGTTTGACGTATGATTGTCGCGTTGACCTGCTTGAGTTGCTGCTGACATCAAAAGCCGTCATCTGCTGTCGCATGTCGCCGCTGCAAAAAGCCGAGCTTGTCTCATTGGTACGACATCATGACTGTCATGCTGTCACACTCGCTGTCGGCGATGGTGCCAATGATGTCGGCATGATACAGGTGAATTTTGGAGGTTGACTTGTGAAGAGAGACATTGCCAGTTGATTTCTTATTGCGTCTTACCTTAGTTCAGTCCGCATCCTGCTGGATGCATCGTGGCAAATATTGACACTATTCTGCTTTTTTTCGCCAGTTCTTCAGTCTTTTCCGTCAGTTCTTCAGTCTTTTCCGTGGTAGTGTCGATGTCCTTTAGATTTTGTCTGATGATGTCCTTCCAGTTTTCCTTAGCCATCCCAGCTTGGTAGCTTGGTAGTGTAATGGTAACATGCTGAACTTGTAACCCGCCATGTAACGATTTTGGGCAAGTTGTTCACACACATGTGCCTCTGTTCACCAAGCAGTACAAATTGGTACTGGCTTCACTGCCGGGAAGGTTACGGCAGTAATATGCGGAGGTCTGGCCCTCTTCCCATATATAATGCAGTGACGAGTTCACCTGTATTGGGTGGCAGGTAATACTGTGTGATCCCATATGGCAGGCGAGGCGTCTGCAGCACACTGCTGGTTCAGGGCCTTGGAAACAGAGATAAGCATTGCTCGTTTCGGTCACAGAGCTGTGAGAGGGCCTGTTTTAACCTTTTTAACCTATCCCAGTTTTTTAAATTTTCATATGGCCTATCGGTTTCCGCTGTGTAGCCTGGTGAGCTATTCTGGAGTCCTGCGGTGTCCCAGCCAGCTCAGTCTTTTTTCTTTAACAGTGCATTCCAATTCTCGTAAATTAGTTTTCTTTTTGATGTCTTTTTATTTTTTTATCACACATTTATTGAGTTTTTAATATTTTTTGGTGTTTTGTTTGACTGTTTGATCTAACCTTACTTTCTACACAGTAAAGTATGAATTATGTGCTGGTGACCCATAGATGTTGATGTGCCAATGTGGTGTTCTTTGCAGGCAGCACATGTTGGCATTGGTATTTCAGGCGTGGAAGGTCTACAAGCCTCATGTGCTTCTGATTATTCAATAGCTCAGGTGACTTAATTCGTTATTTATTTTTATTACACAGTTTATGTACACACCGAGTCATGCATTGTAACAGTGAAGAATCGCAAAGTGTGGGAAGCTGGGAATTTAATGTTGCTGTGGGAATTCCACAATGACATGTGACATTCCCATTTTATCTACATGACTGTACAGAGCAGATATAAGCTTATTGTTAAATGTGCCAGTGATTACAGTAAAGTTGCTTGCAAACTTTTTTGCATTTTTGTTAAACTTGCACAACAGATAGCCAGTGAAATCGTCACAAAAATGTATATATCCGGTATCTGACACATTACTTATGTGGTTCTAGAAATAAATTATTTCAGTTACTTAGAGTCTTTTTATGCTGCTGATGGTGATGATGTGTGATGATACATTATGTTGTAGTTTTGGCAGCCTTCTAACACATAAATATAATTATGTTAATTATGTCTCCAATATTTAATATATGGTTGTTGATAATATACTGTGCTATACATTTTGCATCTGCTGTTTTTGTTGTTGAACAATATTAGCAAGTCTGCATGTGTATGCTGTATGATGGATTTATCTTGTTATGTCTATAATATATTTAAATCAGAATATATTATTATGCACATATGTTTTATGTTTTAGTTTCGGTTCTTGAAAAGGTTGCTGTTGGTTCACGGCGCTTGGTGTCATAATCGACTGACAACTCTCATTCTGTATTCCTTTTACAAAAATATTTGTCTTTACTTCATAGAGGTGACTTGCGCTGTATTGTTACTAGTAATTCTACATTTTTGCATGTACTCGCTTGTTGCTTGTGTTCTTTTTTATCGTGCAATATTGCATTCGTTATTCATCGTATTGTAGTTAAGTTACATGGGCGGCTAGCATTGATGAGCATTTGCTTTTCTTGACGTCCACCTTTATAGTGTACGGCTGTTCATAATTTTGCAATTTTGTATCGCAAACAAATATTGTTTTTCTTCATATCTTTTTACCATCGTTAGTCTGATTTCAGCTTTTTACGGTTACTGCAGGCCTTGCAGTCTGACTAGGTAAAACATATGACAGTTGTTGTTATGTTGTGTTCAGTTTTATTTTGCAACGTTGAGTGCGTTCTCTGGACAGATCGTCTTTGAGCGATGGTGCATTGGTCTCTACAATGTTGTATGTATGACACACGTCGATAGCTACATTAACTAATCACATTGTTATGTAGGGGAGGTTGTCGAAAGAGCGTGCCTTATACGTATTAGCTTAATGCAATATGATGCACTGCACTACAAAGTAAGCGGAATGTTTTAATTGAAAGTGATATCTAATTGTTAATCAAAGCAACCAAACTGTACACATTTTCTCCATTTTTATCATTCTCTGATCACCACTTTTTCAGTCCAGTCATGAAACTTACCTTACCTTCAGGGTGGACAGGTTATGCACCTGCCCAGCGCTGAGGCCATATCAGTTTAGCCCAATGCGCATCCCCGAATGTAACCACAAGGTTACAGGTAATGGATATAAAGCCGTAGACAGCTGTGAAGCCATAAATAGATGGCTGTAAAGCTGTAGTCAGCTGTGAAGCCAAAATCAGCACAAAAGCACTGGTGACGTGTAGCAAATCTGCTCTCACAGGTTTGGTCAGCTCTTAGTTAGCTCCTACCCTCCAGATTTCAGAAATCTTTAGGGTCATCGGTGCAAAGCCCCACCACCACAACAAGGTGGCTGATCGCGGTGGGGATGAAGCTTACCATTTTCACTAATTTACAAAACTATTGAGTGATTATTTCAGTTGATAATTAACTCGTTTTGCATGTGTACAAGATATTCACAGCAGCAACGCCATTTGCTATTGGTCTGTTCGATCGACATCGCAGTGCTCAGAGCTTGCTGCGGTTTCCGAAATTGTATAAATTGTCGCAGACTTCTGCAAATTTCAACAGCCGGGTAAACAAATGTGGTAGTTGTTTTATATAACATTTTTAACCTCTTTGAATAGTAATTATAAATTAGGTTAATTATCTTACATTACATTGCATGAAAATTTTTTAATGTAGCCTAAGTAAAAACCGCAGGGATTGATACTGTTTATTTATTATTGCATTACCATAATTTCGTACACAGTGCATCTTATTATGGGTGAGTTACAGCAGAAGTAATTCATATTATGCACTGGCATCTTTCAGTGCACATTGGTGGGATTACATGTGTTGTATTTTGGCAGTACAAAAAGATTGATTTGTAAATTATAGGACCTTCAAGCTGTAACGTAAAATTGTCTTTTTTCAATGACATCATATTTTATCTGTATAGTGATGAATGTGTGAAAATTGTCTGGTTGTATAATTACAGGGTGGGCCAAAACAACTGGACCTGTTTGAGCGTTGATAACTCAGCAATGGTTAGTGGTAGAAAGACGTGTGATACGTCAAAAGTTTCAGAATGTTATAAAGAATAAATGACAAATTTACATAGTGAAGCATTTAAATATTTTTTGCCTAATTTGCATAAATATTCGTCACTCAAAATTCTGCCAAATTTGACTGTAACACATAGATTTGACAAATTGACATGACATTTGAGCTTTTATAACTTAGCGATGTTTATTGATGGAAAGGTGCGTAATATGCCAGAAGTTTCAAAATTATGTACAGAAGAAGTGTACAATTTGCATGTCTCAGCATTTAAATATTATTTGCTCAAACAGGTCCGATTTTTATTGGCACACCCTGTAGATTGAAATGTAAGAATATGTTAATGCATTCGATATGGTGTGATAATTTCTTGGCATAGTTATTGATGATTAGTAGCAGTTTATTGTCTGTGAAACAGGTATTCTGGCTGTGGTTTTTCAATGCCGTTTATCACTCTCTCATATTCTTTTGGTTTCCTGTTGCTATGATGTATCATGGTTTGTAAAATTTTGTTTCTGCATACACTGCAAGGCAGTTATTGTTGGTTAATTTTTACGTGCGATAGCAGAATGCTTTGCACGTCTTAGCCATGGCCTGGGCGTCTGTCCGTCCGTCACATCCTGGCGACACCTAGAATCACGAAATCTTCACTCTAGGACTCTAGTTTTTTATGACGAAATTTTGTACCAATAGGTGCAGGGGTTCCCCTTGAACGAGGGCATCAAAGAGGGGTACCCCCGAAAAAGACGTTATTCTGCTGTTATTGGCTTGATTAGTATGAAAACGGTTGCAGATAGGTACAGACATGCTGCTTGTCGTAACAAGCACTGATGACAGACTTTTTAGAAGATTTATCAACGTCGATGACCCTGAACGACCTTGAACCCCCAATAGGGGGTTTTTAGTGAATTTTTTGGCAAGTTCTGTCTGCGTCAGACACTTAAGAGTGAATTGCGCCAAAATGGCTGGAGATGGACCTGGACAACCTGTGTATGACATTTTTAGCATAGAACATGCATTCTTAAGAATCTTAAGTTTCAATATATTAAATTCAAGGAGTCTTTCATACGGAGGCCTCAAATTTAAGTATTCTTTTAAGACGCATTAATATCTTATTGCTGTACACTGAATGCGAGGTGGCAGAACCACTGCTATTGTGCGTCATGTGAGCTTCGCTCAAATTACTTGTTTGTATATATTTTAATAATTGTTAGTCTGTTTCGTCAGTGGTTTATCTGTTTACGTGTGTGAGTTGTGAGAAGTTGTGAATGGGTACTTGCTAGAAAGAATGATTATTTTGCAGTAGTCATTGATTAACCGAGGCTGTTGTTTTCTGACGTTCAGATATTGTGTTTTCTGATGGCAAAGTCTCTAGCTACTTACATGTTGGCAACACAGTCTACACGGTATTAATCTACTGTTCTTTATCTTTTGCTTCTTTTCTCTATGAGGTTTCTGACTACATATATCGTATTGTTGATTCTGAGTTTAAGTCAGATCAGGTCAGGTCTTCAATCATCCAGCTGCTTTCAGTCATAGATGCTAGTGTCCTCTGTAAATGTCACACAGTGTCATTGTTTGTTTTCCAGATGTTTTCCTGACCTTGATTACATTGGCTCTTCTAGGGTCTATGATAAAACCATCCATCTACCGCTTCGATGGTCTTCTTCTTGATCTTTTCCCACTCAGCTGCCACTGATTCTGACTGCAAATTACAAGAGGTTTCAGCAGGTTGGTGTTCTTGATAATAATACATTGTTTATAATAGCAGTGTGTGTGGTCTGTATGTTTTTAGTATGTGGTGGTCGCGGTGTGCATCAAGGGTGGCCTTGAGACTTCTGCTTGGACGTGGGTCAGCATTGCTTTTGTCAACTTGATCTTTTTTACATTCAGTTTTTTTGCAATCGGTTTTATTGTTACTGCATAGCATTGATTCTGTGCAATAGTTTTATTGATGTAATCAGTTACTGTTAGCATTGTTATGGTCTCTTGTTTGCTGATGCGCTATTAAGAAACTAATCACTTGGAGTCATTCACTCACCCACTGTGTCAGTGGTTCTAATCTCTGTTGCTGTGGTTCATTAGTACTGTTTGCAGCAGAGCTGTCAGTGATATGCATTGTTGTTTCTTGCTTCACGAATGGCTGTAGCTGCTAAGTGAATATGTTTTTCTAGTGACGTTGGCTGCTTTGCAGTGCTGCGAGCCATAAGTAAACATTTGCGCAAGATATGCACTATTTTCCGGAGGATTTTGATTTTCATTGACTTTTTGACACACCAGTTAGGCTGCGTTCACGTAAACATGAGTACGAGTCTGGCACTGTACGGGCTCCCCATATACGAATTCCGGCAAACACTTCGTTTGCGTGTATTTCAGTGGCAGCCGTTCACATACTTACAAGTATGGGTTACCTGTAAATTTCACTCGTGTGAGTAGTTTCTGTGCAGGTCGTGTTTTTATCCAACTCGTAGAAAGTAAACTACTCGTAAATAGCATTAATAAAATTTGTAAAAATTGTGGCACATATTTGACATCAGAACCGACGTCATCGTAAAATTGTTCATCGTTATAGATGTGCGGTTTTAAAAATAGTAACTCTGTAGTGGAATATTGTTCTTTTAATGGCAAAGCATTTCTTCAATTCGATTTTATTCAATATGGCCAGCACGCGTTTAGTTATGTGCTTGTACAAGTGACTGTGAACGCTCCACTTGTATGAGTGAGGTTTCTACGAGCTGTAAACCGAAACTCGGACTCATACTCGTACTCCTGTCTATGCGAACGCAGCCTTACTCCTCCTAATTTTGGTTCTTTTGTGTTTTTTTGTTTTTCAGTTAGCGTTCTGTACTGGATGGACAGACAATACATATAGACAATAAGATGTTAGTGCAGTGCTCTGGCGTGTGCTGATTGTGATGATGCCTGTATGCTGTTGTTACAGCTAACACATCTGGCAATATGGGGCAGCATTGTCACGTGGTTTGTCTTCCTGGCTGCCTATGCACATGTCTGGCCAACTGTTGATCTTGCGCCGGAGATGGTTGGAATGGTCAGTAAACTACCTACGACTCTGACATCTGTAACATGTTTGTTGACATTGCTCACGTCATCTATCGTAATGCAACATATGAATGTTACAGTTATATATTTATACATTACTAGAAATACATTCTGTGGAATGAGGTATCTGTCTCATTGTGACGCTATATATAGCCTAGCAGATGTGTGACCCGCTCTTGTGGGCCTACAGTTATTACCATGGAGCACTGGAGGTTGTAAGGCCGGCATACAACTAGTTCAGCGTAGATGTTTACAATTGCTTTGTAAGCGATCTGCAATGTAAGGACACGTTTATTAACAACAAAAAATGCTATCGGATTTGTGTTGACAACTTAAAATGTCGGCATACATATGTAAAATAACAGTACTCGCAGTAGCTTAACAAATTTACTATAATAGTAATGATGCATGCATAGGTATCGACACCTAGCGAACAGAAATATAATTTTTTTAATCTGCGCATTTAGGCCTGTCTAAAATTGTTTAGTTTCTCGAATTTCTGGTGTTTTGTTATCCTTTTTATACACATGTGTAAAACAAATACTGTAACAAATACTAATTCAGCCGTTTTTATTGAAATAATCTGCACAGAAGCAACTTTATGTAGCCTACAGCTGTAATTGACGAGCCTATTTTCATTGAAAATGCAGTGATCACAATTTGGGGGCTGTAGGCTCAAATTTGGGGATTAAATTTTTGTTCTATTTTTGTGCTTATAGCGGCCGCCGAGACACATTTTTTGAGCTATTAAATGCCACTATAAGCTCACATGATTTTCTACTGTGCTGCAAGAACCTTCCCATTGAAAATGCATTACAGGGGTTAAAAGTTGGGGTAAAATAGGTGAAGGAGTTATCAGATTTTATCCCAAACAAACTGGACCTTACTTTTCAGGTTCCGGATCACTGTGCAACATTTTTGTCAACATTTTTGTCAAAATCAAATCAAAATTGCGGCCATAGGAGTGTTTACAGACAGAATGACAGTGTGACGGAAGTGATTTTATAGTCTGTCCCATGCTATGCTACTATAGCAAAGGGACAGATAATAAGCCGGTTCCAACAGTATGATTCAAGTACATAAGAAAACTTGAAAGGCACAGATTGAACGTTTAGTCACAATGTGCTACGATCTCGTCACCCGAACAAAAAGTGTCTTTAGCAGCCGCTCAAACTGTTAGTGTTGTCTGTGGAAAGGTATTCCACAGTTTTGGACTTGCAGCCTCAGAACACTTGTCTCCATAGAGCTGCTGTATGAAATAGTCTGTATTGTGTGTTGTTATGTCTCCAAGTCAGGAATACTGTCGTCGTTGTCATTGTTGTTGTTGTAGCCCACAGCTCCTCTTCTTTGTTAGTTGTCGTCGAGCTTGAGAAAATCAGCCATTGCGTCTGGATTGTCCCATAGATCTTGAGTTGTCAGTTGGGTTGGGCGTGCAGGGCACTGGAACAAATGTTCAACGGAGTGTGGTGCCACTCCACAGTCCAGGCAAACATCTGTCACGCCTGCAGTTATGCAGGCCTTGTAAGAGTTAAGGAGCCGGCAGTGACCCGAACGTCACAGAGCAAGAGTAATGTGGACGGATCTAGAAAGGTAACATTCAAATGATGATAATTCAGGCGGAGTAGTTCCAAGGACTCTGTTTGGTACAAAGTTTGACTGTGCATCTACAACTGCTTGGGTTGCTTAACTTCAGAGATGCCGTCGTCACAGAGTGGTACAACGTCCCTGTCAAATTTACTAAGCGTGCTCTTCATATTTCTAGCTGGGGCTGGCTGAGATGTTAAATGGTGGCTAGGATGATGTGACTGATAACAGGATAACCAATATTGTTTAGCTAGTAATTCAGAATGTGATTTGACTGGAAGTGTTTTAGTCTCCTGGCATATGTGGTCCGAATGTGCCATCTTGTGACAACCTGTTGCGATTTGCAAAGCCTCATTTTGAGCAGTCTAAAGACACTTCCATGAAGACTTGTTAATTACTGATGCCCATACAGGTGCAGCATAGTTAATCAGAGATCTGCCAATAGCTTGATATGTGAGAATGATGGTCTCCTTCTGTTGTCCCCATGTTGTGCCTGTTAAGGCTTTAAGGATGTTGTTACAAGCTCTAACCTTGACTGCCTGATTCCGACAGTGAGCGGCAAAAGTGTACATCGTATCATGGGTCACACCAACATTCTCGGTTGTTTCTGTAGGGGAACAGTTGTACCATTGATCAAAATCCGCGGATGTTCCCTTGATTGATTCGGTTGAGGAGTAAACAGAGTAACTGTTGATTTCTCTGGCGAGACGATGAGGTCCCGTTCCTTAAAGAACTGTAGTAGTGTAGGAACATACGAGTTAACTCTGTCACCCAGAATTTGGATATCTGGACCCATGGCATAGACAGACAAGTCATCCGCATACATAACAACTTTTACTCCTGCCGGAGGCTGTGGAAGATGGTACAGGTGAAAGTCAAACAATTTTGGTGAGGTGACAGCACCTTTCGGGACTCCAGTGTGAATATTACGCGAGGAAGACTGGAAATTTCGAAATATGGTACGTGATTGCCGGCCTTTGAGGTAGCAGTTGAATCACTTGACTACTTTACTCGGGAGAGAAGAGTTATTTAGATCCACAAGGAGCTCCTCATGGTTGACTCGGTCGAAAGCTTGAGATAAATCTATTTGTAGTAACATTGTCCGACTGGGAGGTCTCTTCTGGTTGAAACCCGAGGCTACAGTTGCATTCAATTCAAGAAGAGCTGACGTTGTTGAGTGAGTTCGACAGAAGCCATGTTGTATGTCATTATCGGGAAAGTGTTGGTCTAAGATTGGCAGAACTAATCTTTTTATTATTTTAATGGTCGGACTAAGTTGAAATATTGGGCGATTTGATTTCGAGTCGGATGGATCTTTGCCAGCCTTTAGGGATGGAATTATCTTTGATGTTTTCCATATGGATGGGATTTCACTTGAGGCAATGGATAGATTGAGCATATTAGTGAGGTAGTTGATACCGGTTGGTCCAAGGTGTTTCAGATGTAATTTAGAAATATTATCAGGTCCAAAAGACTGATGCTTTAGCCTGCTTGATGGTTTCGGCTGTAGATTCAGCGGTAAACTTGGGTGAATCATTATTAGATCGAGCTTTAATCTTGCATGTAAGTTTACGTGCTGTACGGGATGATGAATGATTAACCACAGAAGTGAACTGTTTGTTAAACTTGGCAGCAATAGCAATCTTCCTGGGATCACAGATAACTTTATCATTGAAACTAATAGACTGATTAGGACTGGCTGACTTATTGGAGCCTTGGTTGAGTGACTTCACTGTTTTCCATAGTTTTGGTAAGCCAACATGATGATCAAAAGTAGATAAATGATCGAGCCATTTTTTAACGTTTGTGTTGGTCGACAATACGTTGAATGTCAGCTTTAAGTTCAGCAATCCTGGGTGACTGAGTGTCAGTAGCCCTAATTGAGTCTCATTCAGTGGCTAATTGTGCTGCCTCTGATGGAAATCCGGGGTGGATTCTGGGGATTTTTCCGGCAGCTATGTGGTGTCCAGCTGAACGTGTGATTATCTTTCGAAATTGTCGTTCTGCAGAGTGTATATCAGATGGTGTATGACAGTTGGAGAACATTGACTCTGTCTCAGCTGTAAACTCTGTCACAGTATCTATGCTCCATTGAAGAATACACAAAGGCAATCTAGCGCAGACGCCAATTGCACTATCCCTAAACTTAATGCTACTGTGTTGGCTGTTTGCTGTTCCCAGTCAGGAACACTGGCCACTATCAGTCATCATTCAGCGCTTTGATGTTCTGGGTGGGTGACTGCAAGGGCATCCAGCTTGTGAAAGTATTGCTGCAATAATTTTTAAATGTCTGGCCTTGACCAACTGCATAAAAATGGGATTGAAATTAATTGTTATTGCTGTGCACGATTATGAAATAGTTTTGTTCAATTGTTGCAGGATGTCTATGTGTATGGCTGTCCAAGCTTCTGGTTTGGTTTGTTTCTTATACCGAGCATCGTCTTACTCAGCGACATCGGTATTAAGATGTGAGTAACATATTTTGTTTTTATCAGTAGAGACCAACATTTCACAAGGTGGTGCAGCAACACCTTCCAATTTTGGTGGGTTTGTTAATGCATTAATTATTGTAAATTTTCTGTTGCGTAGTTGGCAAAAGACATTTGAAATTCGGCCATTATTTGATTTTGAACTTGTGACAAAAACTTGACTTATAGTTCAGTGTACAGCACTCAAAGGTTGGCCCAGTACGCTGTGTCTGGAAAAAAGTAACTCCCTAGACATTGTACAGTAAAAATGTCAAATCTAAACGAATTCAATTAAAACTTTGTACAATTAATCCCCAATAAATTACTAAAGAGATCACCAAATTTTTAAAAAAAATATTATTTCTGAGTGGAGTTAAAAATTGTTGAATATCGATAACAAAATATCATTTTTACCAATATGGCGTTACATAAATAAACCCTGCAGTTAATTTACAATTTCGTAACTTGAACAAAAACACCCGATTCTGGCAACATTCCATGTCAACAATGCATTATTTATTGGCAATTAAAATGCTAAATTTCAAGTAAATCTGCCAAAGCAAACAATAGTTACAGCAACTTTTGTGAGGTCACCCTGAAACACTTCAGTTTCAGGTCTTTTGTGTCTGACATAATCCACACAAACCTGAAAGTGAAGTGTTTTGGGGTCACGTCACCTAAACCACTGTAAATATTGTTCAGTTTAGTGGATTTAACTGAAATTTGGCACTTTGATTGCCAATGGATGGTGCATTATTGACGCATAATTTCGCTAAAATCAGGTGTTTTTTTGTTAAAGTTACAAAATTGTATAATAACTGCGGGGTTTACTTATGTAACGCCATATTGGTAACGGAGATATTTTGTTACTGAATTCAACAGTTAATAACTCAGCTCCAAAATAATATTTTTGAACAATTGGTGATCTTTTCAGTAATTTATTGGGGATTAATCATACAAAATTTTGTTTAAATTCGTTTAGATTTGACATTTTTACAAGCGAAAGCAGCTATGCTTTCAGCGCATCCTAGCCATCGCAATTCCGTCTCTCCGTCTGTCCGTCCGTCTGTCTGTCTGTCACACGGGTGGATCAGGCAAAAACGGTGCAAGCTAGGATCACCAAGAAAGACTCTAGTTTCAGGAACTGTAAAGCTTTTCCATAAATTCAAAGGGGGTCACCCCGAACGAGGGCCCTAAATGAGAGGGGGG
>Ga0056128_1002199_pt1 | contig 22863 bp, 10 predicted proteins | sample WorMetLIZISLAND2_FD_71113 | JGI IMG/M metagenome (GOLD analysis project Ga0056128, IMG submission 71113) | Marine gutless worms symbiont microbial communities from Max Planck institute for Marine Microbiology, Germany - Olavius geniculatus... ... | reverse complement strand
ATCTGTCATTGTCTTTCAGTCTTAAATAAACAATGCAAATAGCGGACGCATGTTTTGCAAATTTTTATCACAAAAACGCTTTGCACTAAATTGCTGAAATTTTGCATGCTTAGGTTTAAGAACATGGCTAATTATTTGTGTAAAAAGTTTTTCTCTATGACCTAACGCTTGGCCATGTTGCATCCGGACGACGGACGAACAGACGGACAACAACCGGACCATAAGCTCGACCGTTAAGCCTAATGAAGTACGATCGGCTAAAAGAGACAAAAAACTTGGCGACAATGCTGAAAACAATATTGTCATCGTTCCCGCGGACAGTAATTATCGAACACGTTTAATGAGTAATGACAATAGTAAGAAAGAGTGACGAGTTTTTGGAAGTAGAAAAATGTTTCAGACGATGCATAGCGACGAAGCAATATTTGCGTCGTAAGCTAACAGTTGGTCTACAGAGTATACAAGAATGAGTACAGATTTCGGAACAACGCACAGTAAATATTTGAAATTGTATGTGCAGCACTACAAATCTCCACGTCAGATCTGTATCTTACAAATTACATCACATCAAATAATATCGAGACAAAATTGGTCATTTGATAAATTCATTTCGTAGCCTATAGGCCTAATCCAAAAATTATAGGAAGCAATCATTCCAACAAAAATTAGCTTCTTTTTAGCAAAGGGCGATAAAAATGCCAAAAAGTTGGTCATCCACTTAATTTTTCAACTTAGGTTTATAGATACAAACGTACGATTCCGCCTATTGTCAAATACTTAGGTTCTTGTTAAATATCAGTAGGCTTAGTTTTCGGAGTTGAACAACAAAAAGTCTGAGGTCTGGTGGAAACTTAATAATTACTTCACTGCAAAAAGTAAGGCGACAATTGAACAACTGCAAATCAGTCAATATTTGCTAAAGTTAGCAATCTATGAATATTGTCAGCTTACGCTTTTGAACCACCTTGTATTCGGCTTTGATTCGCCGAGGCGTACGGCGAGGTGTAAATGCGTTTTGATTGATCGTCTGATCGATCCAGTGACGTGTCACGTGACCTGAATGTCACGTGACCTGATCGCTAACTAATCCTAGGCGTCGCGCTAGTCGGCGGATCTTGTTAGTCGCTTCTTCCTGCATCAGGTTGAAGCACATTGCCATCAGCGCCATGCCGCAGACCAGGTACAGCGCGCAGGCGACCATCTTCTGCGACCGGTACGGGTCCAGGCTCGAGCCCGGCACGTAGTCGCCGAAGCCGATAGTTGAGAGCGTTATGAAGCAGAAATAGGCGGCGACCAGCCGATCCCAGCCCTCGATCTGAGCGAACAGGAACGCACCCAGCATGATGTAACCGCTCATTAACAGCAGACTGACGTAGATCGGAACGCTCACCTACACTCCACCATGACAAAACAGCATAAGTTTATTAGTTAAATGTCAAATTTGTGTTTTATAGCACCACATCTCGACAGACATCATTTTTACGATAGTTTTTATTTATGCGTATTCTTTCATGCTTTCAGTTTGCTCCTGGACGTTGCCAATCATTAGAGCATGCGTTTAAATGGAAAAGGCCACTAATCGAACCATTCAGTGGACTGAAGTTCAGCGTTAAAGTATAGCACATTTCACTAAGCAACCTTATTCGATAACACCGTTTCTAACTCTGTAATTAAAGCAAGTGTGAATTAGTTCCGACACTTCATCAGTTACACTTAAGGGCGAAGCCTTTTACCACACCGAGAAATTTTATCAGCGTGCTTATTGCATGGCTTAGGGCCTACGTATGCCTAGCTATGATTTAATCGCTGAGTGAGTTTCTCGGCGGAACCATTATACAGACGCAGAGACGTACATGCAAAAAATTCCGCGGACAAATTGTTTAGTTCGGGCACGTTTTTCTCTCGCTGGAAACGTTTCCGGGTTTTCATTTTGTAACTACGCGACATTTTTAACGACACTGCAGAGCAAGCAACTGTTTTTGTCTGTCTGGGTATCATATGGCATATATCACATCACTATTCCGTAGACTTTCTTCTCTTGTTCTGCATCGCATAAACCTATATGCGTTTAAAAATCGGAACCTCACAGCGCCAGATTATGTGCTGCTCATTACTGACACTTAACTGGCTGTTTTATCTAAGCTTATTATGCCGTGTCTGTATCGTATACGTGTAAATATATACATGTATATAGTAAAACAAAACTCGCGTCATATAGCGCATAGCTTAGAAAGTCAGATTAGTTGCAGTGTAACGAAGCAATAAATTTTTTCAGAATACTCAAGAACGCGCAACACTAATACCAGAAAACGCGGTTCGTTCGCCGCCGAACCTACATTCTCAACCGTTGCAGCCAATTATTTGTCAGTCTTCTTATTAGTCCACATTCTGTATACTTCACGTCCCAATGTCAGCGACTGAGTGTGCGGCGGCCTTGACATGGTTCTACTGTCAAGTGACGGACGGCGTCAAATACTGGGACAGAGAAAGCCCTGGGCTCCCCATTTTATGTTCTACCTTTCGATCCCTCGTTCACCTTTCACGGACAATAAGATAACTCACTTCACATGTGTTACGTTCCTGCTAGGAAAACAGCTCTCCTCCGACGCACCCGATCACAAAAAGCTGACGTGCACCGCCGGTCTGCAATTGTCTGTCAAATCCGACAGTCCTACGCAGTTATACCGACTCGACGCTGAAACGCAATGTAAATGTAAATGAGAGACTAGTAGAGGTTACAAGTTACCTTCCACTCAACGCATAATCACACGCACTCAAATAGAAGTGACGCCGTGATGTCGTCCAACTAATTAAGAGCGACGATGACAGTCGAACAACCACCCATCCCCAGACCGCCGACGTCGCATGCACCAGCTGGCAGTCATAGTACTGTCACGCTGCACCACAATTTACTACGGACCGACCACACAAGACTAGTGATGGATTCGGTAGCCACAATATAGGGGGCCAACTCAGACTTTTTTTTACAGCACGACGTACTTTTCGCAGCCTCAACATCGACAAGCTATTTATAGTCCTAGAAGAAAATCCCCTAATTACGAATGAAATTAATCGCCTCCGGCGTAAATGAAAACGTTTATCGTCAACTTAGCGTGCAATGCAACCGCGGGATCACGTTTGTAAACGTAAATAAAGGCATCGCGCGAGCCGTTCGCTGATACAGTGCGGAATGCGTTTTTGTTTCTTTGTCTGACTGGTGTAGAACGAGAGCCACATCTCGTAGAATGTTCAGCGTTTTTTTTACTAACATAACGTAACTCACTCAGTTTCGCTGGACGACGTCGTTGTCGTGTGTCTTCGTTGTTGATATAAGCTTATAGATCCGTCGCATGACAGGCTGTTCGTGCCTTAATAGAATCGGTTTATTTACGTGGCTTGGTCTCGTAAGACTAAATGCTGTCATCGGTGGACACCGGCAAAACGTTATAAACGCTGTCGACGACGACCTATGCGGTGATCGCAATGACCTTCATCGTATAGCTTGTTACAACAGCCGGCCAATATCGTCTTATATTCTACTTGTATAGGCCTACAGCAAAGTAACCACAGCTTTCCCCCACGTATGCCAAAGTGTCGATAAAGTTACCAGCGAAATCTGCATAACGCCGGCCGTGTTTTAGAGTTAAGTAGGCTATAATCACTAAAGATAACCTATCGATACGGATAACCTGATTTGTCGAAGTTTTTAACCTATTGTACTGATTAGGATAGTTGTCAGTGCTTCGTATGGAGCCTTTATGTCCTTGCCTGACATTGTAATCTTATTTGTACCGTGTTTTGCTTCTGTTCTTGAATGTCAGTGCTGAACTAATAAATAAAATAAATAAATAACCTATATTAGTTACCTGTCGTCGTACGTCTTTCATATTTCTAACGTAAGCAGCGACTTATTCAATTGGAATCTGTGCATATCAACTCCTGATTGTTTGCTCACTACGAACATTTAAAGTTTTTGTTATCAATGTCGAGCTGTCAGGTAAAGTCAAAACTGCATGCACGGTTGTTCCTGGTCTCAAAGCGATGTCAGACAAAACGGTTTCCATTACTAAATAGAGAGAACTATGTAAACAACATTTCGTGTTCGATCAAAGAAAGTCCTGTTCACACGATACACAGATTTCCGTCAACGGCGACCGTTAACGGCAAACCGTCAACGAAAATTGTCTTGTCTGACATCTGCTTTAGATAGCGTATCAGCACATTCCCCAGTTCACATGCAGACTTATACTTGCGCATATGACTATACAGATGTGAAGCTATATGGCAATATCTTATTTAGTCCGCCTTTAAAAAATTTGCACCGTGACGACGACAATTGTGTAACATAAACAGAACGCCGTATACTGACCTCTAGAGTACATTATTTATTAAGCGCAATTATGCAACATATTACAGCTCAGTGGAGTGGTTAGAAAATTGTCAATTGAAGGACCTCGTCTCCCTTCCGTTCCATTTCTCTTAACTGAAATTTAACTTTTATCTTTAAAAATTTATCTTTAACTGAAATTAGACATTTTGATTGCCAATAGATGGCGCACTATTGGCGCATAATTTCGCTAAAATCGGGTGTTTTTGTCAAAGTTACAAAAATGTATAGTAACCGCGGGGTTTACTTATGTAACGTCATATTAGTAACGGAGATATTTTGTTATCGATATTCAACAGTTAATGACTCCACTGTAAAATAATATTTTTGAACAAAATTTGGTGATCTTTTCAATAATTTATTGTATCAATCGTACGAAATTATATTTAACTTCATTTACATTTGATATTTTTATTGTACTATGTCCAGTGGGTTACTTTTTTCCGGACACAGTGCAGTATAGCAAAAAACCTGGTTGATGTCGACAGTTTCCGCGAACACCGCGTCGAGTCTCTGTCGCCACCCGAGCGTCTTGACGGCGTCAGCGGACGTCGTTCCAGATGCCTCGCTCACGTCCACGTGCTGCGAGTGCCGCCCACCTCGCAGGAACGCCACCGCTCGACGAGCTCCGTCCACCAGCTTCCCGGCGCCGTCGTCCGCTCTGGCGTCGGTCGTGCCGCTCATCGTGTCGCTCTCGGCGCTGTGCGCGGCCGCCGAGCAGCACAAGCAGCACAGACCGCAGCAGATGTACTTGTACATGAAGCGAAAAGCTGTAGCCATAATGAAGCCGAGGTTCGTCAGAGCGTACAGCGTCAGAGGAATGCCGACGATGGCGTAGAACATCGTTGCAAGACGACCTGAGTCAGTGCGCGGTGTTATGTGACCGTAACCTGCAGCCAGCCAACCAGCCGACATCTAGCTAGCATGCGCCAACTAATGTCAGAAAAATCGGCATTTGTCCTGGCGAAGAATGGATATTTTGAACACCATATATGACGCTGCAATCGTGATATGACCACTGACTAGCAAATAATTAGATTGTTTTATGTTTACAATGTTTGTTTATTTGAATTTTTGTGTTATTAAATAGCCTAATGCTATAAATGCGTTGACTAAATACTTAACGCCACAGCTTTTCTGGCATTCATATTTTACAAACTACAAGTATCGACGCGTTTCAAATGTGATAAAATTTTTGATAATTTTTTTTACCTTTTTTCTAGCGTGTCATTGAAAAAATAACCCCGACGTGGTGTACTTTTTAATTTGCGGTGTAAATTCGTTCAGAATACGTCGTATTTATGAAAATTTGTGTATATAGGCTGATTCGTAGCCGTTTGCTGTATATGTTATTCAAGCAACTTCGTTTCTCATTTTTCTGTCGCCTTAATGTTTTTCTTGCATCGGATGACTACTATGTGACCATAAACAAAGACAAGCGATCGATTAATTCGATAAGATAATAAGAAATTATGGCCGTTACTCAAAGTATGGGCCTACTATATGCGCTTAATCTGATAATTAAACACAATATTATTGTTGTGACTCGATAACGTTTGTCTAAAGCGCTTTTAACAACCAGTTGCTTCCAAACGTGTTCACATGCATGTTCGACATAGCAGTGCGCAAAGACTTTTTGCAGTCAGTGTTATCTTAACGGTTATTTTTGTCATACTTAATACATACGATGCACGTTGTACTTCTGGCTGCGTTGATTCAACTAAAAACTTCCAACTTACAGAATGTTACTAACTAAAAATTCCCAACTTCATATCGTCAATTTAAAGCGAATTCTGTTTATGTAACACATAAAAACGTAAAATTTAGATAGCTTTTTAACATGCCTTGTATTTTATCGCACATTGTATGGTACAGTAATTTTCAAAGTGACAGCACCGACGCTGTCGCGCGTCACGTATGCATTGCTCAAATTACTTGTCTCTATGGATAAACTGCGTTCGCGTTTATATAGACTTACAACCGTTGTCAAACTAAGTGATAGACTACTGGGTTTGTATGAAAATTGCATGTGTTGTCTCGTGGTGTAAGCGTGCGACGAGAATAGGCCACCTGCTACGAGAGTGGAAACACGACGAACGAGTAAGGCTTTATTCTGACTGGGCTGGCTTACTCCAGCGGCGATAAACAACTGTCGAGAATTGAGATGCGGCCCGAAGAGACGGGGCTTCGGTGAGAACTGAGAACTTTTTCACTGGTACTAGAACTGTACGATGCGTTCAAAATATTTACGTTTTTGTCTGGAAATGGGTTCTTCAGTTCATTTTATTTCTATCGCTTTGAACACGCCCTTAACACCTTAAGACACCTGCACAGGTTTCACGGGTACCGATGTCATACGGCAGGCCTATTCCTCATTCTGCAGGACCGATAAGTTTGAGTAAACAATTGCACATTTAGGTCTTACAAATGCACATATTATCCGGTTGACGGACCTTAGGCTAGCTTGACCTGACCACACACCGGGTTAGCCAATTTGTTTGCAAATGACCCAAGTGAGCGTCGATTCGCAATATTTCAGTTAAGAATACGTAGGGGGACCTATTTGCAACTGACTGTCTCTACGCTACATGCCGTGTCGAGTGAGTCGTATAGGCCAATCTGCCCTGCCTCTCCTTCTAACAACGGAGATTGTGCTGCAGTAAATTGTATTCAGCCGCTCCCTGACGACGTTGCAAATGTGTATAGCGACAAAAATGATCAAGCGCAGCTGATTATTATGTCCATCTGCACCGGTCATCGTCAGCAAAGCACTGCCACTCACTGAATGCGACACGCTCGAAAACTAGCTGACATTTGTGTTGGTAGTAAAAATATTGTTTGAAACTTCACAAAAATATCTATTGAAAGTAAAAAATTTGATTTTTTTACCAGATTTGGAAACGTTTTAAATCAATGCTATTATCTTAACATAACATATTCGTCAAAGATTACTAAAATTTACCCATTATTGTAAGCCTGCTTCAAAACCACATTAATTCAACAAGAAATTTGAGCTAATGCTCACGAGATGCGCGAAAGCCTATAGCAGTTTCTGTTCGCAAACTGTCAGTCTATCTTGAGCCATTTCGTTGCAGTTCATTCTTAAAGTGTGCGCTGCAGCCGAATATCACAAAAATCAATAAAATCCTCTTATTTTAGAAGTTCAGGGTCTTTTAAAGTCATCGATGTTGAAACGACTGAAAAGCTCGTCACTAGTGCTTGTTGTGATAGGCAGCACGCCCATGGTGATCTGCAACCGTTTTCACGAAAGACTGGCCAACAACGGTAAAATAGGTACCGCTGTTTGATGCCCTCGTGCGCAGGTTTCCGTGAACCTAGAAAATCAAAACTTGGACCATTGAAATCCACGTTCAATGCTGAAAATTTGATATGCAGCTTTTCCATGTCTATCTTAATTGATTTCGGTGCAATTCGTTTTTGAAATGTCTCGCAGTCCGAAATCGCCAGAAAAAATCAATTAAAAACCCCCTATTTTAGCATTCAAGGTCATCCAAGGTCATTAAATTTGGCGGCAAGGCAACGAGAGCCAGTGTACGACTTCCTATTAGTGATTAATAGTAACCTAGGCCCTATCTCGTACTGTTATTGAGATACAGCGACTTATTCGCTAAAAATCGAAAAATTTTTCACCCTCACTCATTTAGCGCCCTTGTTCGAAATTTTGTTCTCGTTCGCCCCTTCGAATTTGTGGAAAAGCTTTACGGTTCCTGAAACTAGAGTCTTCCAGGCAGCCGAAGGTAAAGATTTAGTAATCTTAGCTTGTAGCGTTTTTGACTGATCCACCTGTGTGACGGACAGACGGACGGACAGAATTGCGACGGCCAAGACGCGCTAAACAGTAGCTGATTTCGCGCATAAAACCGTTTGATATGTTTGTCCCCTGTAGATCTCACTAAATAAAAAAACACAATTTTTAAGCACATTTTTGTTTCAAAAACAAGTACAGGATTCTAAGGTTGTGTTTTTGACACACATGCAGCACCGATGACCACAAGCTCGTCTGAGAGAATGGTTTTGTGCTGTTATGTGGACCAATGCTGATGACGTGCGTAGCAGATCAGGAGTCCGGCCAGGCCTCAGTCGTCCCGTCTGAGAGTCAAGATCGTGTTTTAAGCGCAGCAGCCGCAGCCGTGCCAACACCCAGAGCGCGGCGGCCTCACAGGCCTCATACGTCAATTGTCAGACCTTACCACACGGCTCGTACACGCTTCAGCGAATATCAAAGATTTCCTACCACAGAGACTGATGATACTCGGGGCTGTGCTGCTGCCCAGCGTGACTGCCTTTACGAGCCATGCGACTATTTATCAGATTATTTAATGTCGTTGGCCTGTTTACTTTTTTCGTTCACCGTTTCTCGACCGTTCGCTAAAACAGCTGTCTATAACGGCCAGTATTAGGCACGAGTTTTATTTTTGTCGTTGTTCAATATTACCGTATAAGTAACGGCATTTTTTTCGTTTCACTGTGTTAATGCTTAAATGCTAAGTTATTACGAAGTAGCAAAGCATCTGAGACATGACGAGTGTCGCTAAAAGAATTCTGACAAAGTTATAGCAATACGAGACTTAATAGCTAACTTAATTCGTGACCAATAACGACATAAAGGTTAAAAAGTTTGACATTATTAGTCGCTTGTTACGGTCACGCAACACCTGTCAGTCGTTAACTCGTGAATCAACCCAGAATGGTTCAGTATATGTACAGAGTGGGACATAAAAAATCGTCCCCCTACATGTCAGCTAATTATGTCTTCCAAGAGTAATGTACATTTAAAGTGAATAATGCACGTTTAAATATAATCAATTCTGAGTAACATGTGCAAGTTTCGTGCAAATATTTTCAATTATTTGTAATAGGAAAGAATATAAATGAAAGCGACCAAACTCTACAGGAAACACAATGAGGAAAACAGTGTAACGTCACCGGGCAAAGTTACCGCAATAGAGTTTCTGCAGCAGAAAGTACCCATCTTCATCGAGCCTTCTGTCTGGCCGCTGAACAGTCCGGACATAAACCCGTCGATTATGCTGTCTGGAGTGCTCTGCAGCAAGATGTGTACAGAGTTCCGATCGTGGGTTTGGAGGATCTCAAAGACGGAGCGCATACCTGGTGGGCCAGTCTCGATCAACAACTGATCAACAAAGCCACTGATCAGTGGCGACCGAGATAGAAAACTGTAATTAAAGTTCACGGAGGGCACATTAAACAGTTGTTTACTTGACTGTCTTGTTGCTGGATGAAGTTTTTACTGCTTTACTTCGACAAATACGCAAGCACGTATTTCCATTTGTGTTTCACCATTGTGAGTTGGGGTGCTTTGATTCTATCGTATTATTTGCTAATAACATTTTGACATACTCATTAGGTTTTGACATCAATATGTGCAGAACAGACTAGCAATTTATACGGTGTGTCATTTTGTCTATATAAATAAATGCAGTAGCATTTTAAGCAGAATAATATAGGGGACGGTTTTTATGGCCCACTTTGTACACTGTGTCCCAAAAAAGTATCCCCAACATTTTCGACTGTAACTCAAAAACCAATCAGCAGATTTTGATAAATTTTGATACGAATATTTTTGACACAACTTGTCATCAAATAACCTTTCAGTTTTCCACCTCGCCTAACGTTTGTTCTTGCACTACCTGAAGAAAACACAACTAGTGAAATATCACTTTTTTATCCCATGTGATGTGATTGCTTAATTAACTAACATAACGTGTAAAAACACATTTTGTTCACATATCTGACACTTTGGCTGACATTTTATCCAGTCGTCCATTATTCAACTGCTTGCAGTAAAATTGCTTAAAGTGTTGGCTTACTATGCGAACATATGCAAAGAGACGCTTTCTCCATTCATTGACAGCAGTATCGATAATGTTCTGCTGCAGACCAATTCAGGTTGTACCAGTCACTTCTTGACTTCGCAAACATTCCTAAACTTCATCTGGTAGACACACTGCTGCAGGACAGTCAAACCTTGTAACAGATCGTCTGTTAAGGCCCACGGGTTAAAAGAGATGAAATTTATTGACGTTTTTTCATTTATTTTAACACGTATTATGCTTGGTCTGCTTTCTCCAGGTAGTGCAAAAGCAGACGTTTAGTGAGGTAAAAACTAAAACACTTATTTAATAGCCAGTTGTGTCAGAAATATTTTTGCCAAAAAATTGTTACAATTTACTAATTTTTTAAAAGTTACGATCGATAATGTCGAAGATGTTTTTTCATGTTTTCTGTTTATTTCAACACATATTTCGTTTGATCTGGTTTCCCTAGGTAGTGCAGAAGCATACATTGGGTGCAGTGGAAATCTGAACAATCATTTGATGGCAAGTTGTGTTAGGAATACGTGTGCTAATAATTATCAAAATCTGATAATCAGTTTTCAAGTTAAAGTCGAATATGTCGGGGATGCTTTTTTGTGACACAGTGTAGATAGGCCTACAAAAGCTACGTACGGCGAATTTTGTTTGAAGAAAATTTCAATTTATCGACGTCGAAAGATTCCGTAGTAATATACGAGCGGTTGCGGAGACTGTTAACGCTGTTCTTCCGCCGTGTGACGGCAAATTCAATTCCAGCTCCCTGGAGTTGGTTGGTTGCACATCCGTCCTGTGCGGACAGCTAGAGCAGTCGACGCGACTACAGCACTGTGTGCACTAGAGCGTTCATCAATGTCACGTCCCGCATCACTGATAGAAACTTGTCCGCACCAACACCACGAGCAGCAGCAGCAGCAGCAGCAGTAAAACAAGTTCTTTACTTCGCTGTACGCTGTACGCTGTACGACTCCTCACGTTCGCTTAGCGACCATTAACACGATCGGCGTTATGGAGCGTCTAACTACATACCGACGCCACACTCGTTTATGTACGAGGTCATTCGACAGAAAGGGCCAGTAGCCTTAAACTAGCTTCTTTCGTCATTTTGTTCTTTTGTCTGTGTTTATTTCTCACACGCTGCATTAAGTTTTATCTACCTGCAAACCAGTACTCCGCCATGGCACGTGTACCGCGACATGATAATCGACAGTATTTAATTTATACGCATAGTATATATGCTGCATAACATTATTTTCTGCTAAATGTAAAATACGCTACAGTTAAACAAAAAATACAATTGTCTAAGTGCAGCTAATGTGAATGTATCTGTACATAATTATTATGATTTTTCTCACTTTATCTGCCGTACTTGTTTGGTAAACAAATTAATGCAGATGCAATGCCGGATCAAAGCTGACGCTATACCAAACAGAATTTCAGTACGAACTAATAACTATCGGTAACTAAGTTATTGGCGATATGACGACGGCAACTTACTGGAAATGGGCTTATCGATTTTTTTGTTTGCGAGAACGATACTGTGCGATGCAAAATCAAATCGCGCACTTTAATCGGTACGTTATATCACCGAGATACCTGACGATGAAAGTTTTTGAATATCGGCACGTAAATTCAGCTTCCTATTTTCTGTGATAGTCGCAATATTTAATAAGAATTGAGAAATCACGCGTGTTAAACAAAAAATAAGCCATTGTTATTGTAAATCACCGCGACCACATAGCAGTTGAGATTGAACTGCTATGTAGTCGCGGTAATTTACAATAACAGTGATGACTTATTTTTTGTTAAACAAACGTGATTTCTCACGTTCAATCTCAACCAAAGATGCGAAGACTACAACGAGACGAGACATATTTCTTGTCCAATTTTGCGCAGAAAATAGCAGCGGTTAATTCGCAGTTCTGTCACGCCAGCACATCTTTGTTTTATCTAGCACGGTTGATCGATTTGCGTCTGCGTTACGACCTATAAAGCTTATCTGACTCGCAGCTGGCTAGAGTCGAGATGCAACGTGTCTATAAAGCACGTGGTGCTCTCTCGCTCGCTCTAATGCACCAACAGTACTGTAGCCGCTGCGCCACCAAGAACGTACATGTACGTGACAGTTTATTGAACATAACTGATCAACATCACCATACTGTCGTAGCGAACAATGCACGATGTCTTTATATTAATGATTACAATTTTACAACCGTGATTCCGGGTGACGTCGTACGTTATACGATGGTTATACCGTAGATAAATAACCAAACTACGCCGCGGGCGTCGTATCCCACCCAAAATCTAAAGAAATTCGGCCACCTTGACCTTTGAGCTGTTGAAGTGAAAATTGGCAATCTGGTTAATCTTGTCCTGCAAAACGTTATACACTTTATTTGTTCTACGCTTTTATGTCGTGGAGTTAGGAGTCGTTGCTGGGCAGACGAACAAACAGACGGACGAACAAAACGCGTAATGCAACATTAGGGCGACCGCATAATGAAGTTTCGTAGACAAGAGAAAAGTGAAGAGGCAAACCGATGGTGGTGATGACTGTGACTGAGTACAGCATTGCTCCAGCAAATGTCCACTGCTGCTCCAGTTTGTTCTTGCCGTCCCAGTTGTAGATTTTCGTCGCCGATACAACCTGCCATCACACATTATCATTATTTTTTACCTCTCACGAGACAGCGGACGAGCACCAAACTGTTAAATTCACGTGTCTTTCCACTACAGATGCGACTACTGCTTCCTTAAGTTTTCGAAAACAAATTTAAAATTGGCAAAAAAACTGCAACTAACTGTCTCTACAATATGAGCTATTACGCGTCGAGTGCGACGTAAATCTTGCATTAAGAACGGTGATTGTACTGCGGTAAGGTGTATTTAGCTACCGGCGCTCGATGACGCAATTGTGGCTCTATGCGTAAATAGAAAAAAGTTATAAATACATTTCGAAAACGTTATAATGAAAAAAATTATAGACAGTGGTTAACGGCTATTGTCCAAAATGAACTGCTCCAAGAAGTGTCAGTGACAAGCCTGTGCAGTGTGCAACAAACCCTTATATTACGAGTATATTGGCTAATCACGCCGCATGACAGTAATTTTCCACGTTTGTCTTGCCAAAAACTTTTTCTGCAAGTTTGCTAGCTATTCCACATGCGATAGAAGTCATGAAACAAAGAACTGAAGAATTAAAATAACATGCACCCCCATTTGTACTACCAGCGATGTAAAGAGACGGATGTCCAAAACGAAGACTACTTTATTTTTGTCGCCAAGAGACCTCGAGACCACGACCTTTGGTCCTACAGAAGTGAGATGGGATATGACATATCAGCAATGGCAGCAAGGAAAGTTGCCGTTGGACCTGTATAGTGTAGCTGTCAAGTACGTCGATGGCTGTGGTCGACCAGTTGAGTGGATGAAGAACGTTCATTGCTGCCGTCAAGTTCCACAGCCAGAGAACGTGTTTGTCCTTGACTCGCTGCAAGTCGTCGTCCACAGCTCGTCCGTGCTCGCCTTCGAGTCTCTGAAACAGCATTCCACCAACGATGACGTAGCCGACCATCAGGCAGCACGAGTCACGTGGTCGTCACGTGACGTCACACTAGTCGTCACGGGACTACGCGTGACGTCACACGACCAGTGACGTCACAGTTAATCGACGTCATTAGGCAGCACGAGCCGACGGTCGAGAAGAGAAACGCGACGAACTTGCGGAAGTATTCACAGCACAGTTGCCGCGTGCAGTGCTGAGCTACAACGCTTTTCTTCCGCGACTTCGCCGCAGTCCCATCACCTTCCGCCATATCCGCCTCTGACGAGCTCGGCGACAGCGACAGTTTGGACGCACGGAGGTCGGGGACCGCCTCGTCAGAGCGAAAGTCGAACATGGACGCCCACGCGCTCAGACGGGCGTTATCGCGCCGACGCTCCAGCGAAGGCGACCAGAAACGTCGCGGCGGCACGCTCAGGTCACGGTCACGTGTCGATGACGTCACATTGTGTGATGACGTCACGTAGAGTCTGTAACCATCGCTCGGTGCCTGCTGATCGGGTTTCCGTACCTGCGTTTCCGACAGCTGGTTGTGAGTAGCTGCCATAGACGTTGCGTCCGTGCAATTAATGGCCGCAGTGGTGGCGTCGAATGTATCCGAGTCACGTCTCAGCAGGGGACTGGATTCCTGAAAAGTTATAAAAACAAGTAAGTTAAGCAAAGCTCATGAGACGAGCGACAGTCTTAGCAGTTCCTGTTCGCAAGTTGTCTTGGTCTATCTCCAGCCATTTCTCCGCAATACACTTTTTATATGTGCCTCGCAGCAAAATCGCAAAAAACACTAAAACCCCCTATTTTAAAAATTCAAGATCATTCAAGGTCATCGATATTGACACCATTAAAACGCTTGTCACTTGTGCTTGTTATTATAAACAGCATGTCTGCGCCTATTTGCAAGAGTTGCGTTTTTACGCTACACAAGTCAATAACAGTAAAATAACCATTTTTAAAGGGGTACCCTTTTTTGACCCCCGCGTGCGCCGCCCTCCTTGAACCTAGGGGGCCGCGACTTGCAGCGCTAAAATCTATGTTAATGCTGAAAATTTCGTATGTTGATTTTCATGGTTTATCTAGAGCCATTTTATCGCAATTTATTTTTTAAATGTGTGTTGCAACTCAAAATCACGCAAAATTTACAAAACAGCTTATTTTGGGTGTTCAAAGTCGTTTAGGGTCATCACTGTTGACACCCTAATGAAGCTTGTCACCAGTGCTTGTTATGATAAGCAACATGTCTGTGCCTATCTGTAACCGTTTTCACGCTGTACGAGCCAATAACGGTAGAATAAGCGCATTCTAAGGGGGGTACCCCTATTTCATGCCCTTGTTTGAGAGGAATCCCCTCATCCAGAAACATGAAATTATGTCACGATAAACTAGATTCCTTGCGGCAGCTCACACTAAAAATTCCGTAATTCTATACGTGTCGCCGTTTTGATACAGTGCCAGTGTGTGACGGACGGACGGACAGACAGACGAACAGACCGACACCTAGACTATGGCTAAAACGCGCGAAGCATTGCATGCTGTCGCGCGTAAAATTCTAAAAAAAATGATGGGAAAAATATACAGAAAGTTGATAAAAGTTGAAGTTGAGAAAAAACTGTTCTAAGAAGTGTTTACAAGTAATTTCGTCTCAGATTCAGTGAGTTTCTCGCTGACATTGTGCGCTTTATAAATTAAATTTACTTACTTACTTATTTACTTACTTACTAAATCTGAGCAAAGCTCATGAGATGCGCGACAGCCTTAGCAGTTGCTGTTTGCAGGTTGTCCAGGTCTATCTAAAGCCATGTCGGCTCGTCACTTATGAAATGTGCACCACAACCGAAAATTGCAAAATAAAAACAGTAAAACCCCCTATTTTGAAAGTTCAATGTCATTCAAGGTCATCGATGTTAACATCGTCCAAAAGCTCGTCACCAGTGCTTGTTATGATAAGCAATATATCTGTGTTCACCTGCTATTGTTTTCACGCTAAAGCGGTATAATAACCACTTTTTGTGGGGGGGGAGGTAGCCGTCTTTGACACCCGACTGTGCAGGCCTTTTTGAACCTAAAGGGTCGAGACGTAAACAGCTAAAACCAACGTTTAAAGCTGAAAATTTCACGCGCAAGTTGTTTTGGTCTATCTCCAGCCATTTCGTCGCAATTCACGGTTAAAATGTGCGCTGCAGCCAAAAATTGTCCAAAAATTTACCAAACCCCTCTTTTGAAACTTCAACGTCGTTCAAGGTCATCGATGTTGACAAATGTAAAAAGCACGTCACCAGTGCTTGTTATAATATGCAGCAAGTCTGTACCTATCTGCAACCATTTTCACACTGTAAGAGCCAATAATGGCAAAATAACGTTTTTTAAAAAGGTACCCCATTTTGACGCCCTCGTTTGAGGGGAACCTTATCACCCAGCGACACGAAATTTTGTCACTAAAAACTAAAGTTTTTGGAGCAGCCCATAGTGAAGATTTCGTGATTCTAGTTGTCGCCGTTTTGATACAGTACCGGGATGTGACGGACGGACAGACGGACAGACACCTCGACGATAGCTAAGAGACGCGAAGCATTACATGCTGTTGCGCGTAAAAAGTCTATGCACCAATTCTGTATTTGCTGTTCGTCAAACGTACGAGAATACGTATAAAGACGGCCGCCGTTAAATTGCCTATTATAAGTCTATTATATTAATCATTCATGTTTTATAGCGCATTAGAAGTTTCTGTTAACCGAATGCGCAACTTACTTGCTTATTCATGCTGGCTATGACTACACAGTTAGATGAGACTTACGTGACTGGAATCATCGGACACCAATGACTGGACGGCATGACGACCATTCTGACCACGATGACGCTGACGATGACGTCCGTACGCTGGTAGAACCCGGATGTGCGTTCGACGACACTCGTCTGTCACGACGACGTGGCTAGACATGATGACGTCACGCCTCACCTGACCACTCAACCAAATATAGGGGCCTACTAGACTTTACTGAGAAAAATCCACTCACGCAGCGTCTGCAGCCGACCTGCTTCAAGTTTTCTAAACATGACGCAGTAATTTTCGCATCAGTGTATCACGGACGATCACCATGCAGATTTTCTGCTGTTATTTCGATTACCACGCAGTCGCAGAAGCTCGGAAACCTGGTAGTTTGCTGTCCGAGCAGCCAAGGCAAAAGTCCGACGAGAGAGATGAAACGCACGTAAACTACACGCACGTCACCAGCTGGCAGAGCAGTGTCGTCGCAGCACATTACTTCATAAGTGAAACCTAAACAGCTGCGGTCAGTTTCTCCGCGACGCCGATCGACCGCCAGCAGAAGGTTCGGAGAATTCACAAGTGACGCGGGTGGTGACTGACGCATGACGACCGAGTAACGTACTAATCTAATCAACAGCAGCAGCAGCAGCATCTGATGTGTGCAGTTATGATGCTGGTCGTTGCTGCTGATGTTTTGTCGCACCAACGTCACAGGCTCGCTGAAGTCGCAGCGTTAACCTCCTGCAGTGCATGTGTATGAATCAGTGGCGTATTTAGGATTTGGCAAAAGGGGGGCATAGCGAGCGCGCAGAACGCGAGCCTATAAAGGGGGTCTTGGGGCGGAGCCCCCAGCAGGGTCCAGGGCAGAGCCCCTGGTCGGGTGGTCCCCAGAAGCTGAAACACTTTTTGCTCCTAACTTCCCAAAAAATCTTTCCCCTATTTTTTTCTTGCAGCATTTGCTCCAAGGTATAGGCCTATATGGTGTATAGACGCCCCTGTACTGGCTGGATGTCAATGACCAGATTAGGTTCCGGCTGTGCATTCAGGTAACTTACCGGATAACTTACCGGACAAGGCCTCCCCGACGGCACGGTTCAGCCTCAGTAGACCAAGTAGCATCAGTTGCCAACAAACAGGTCTATCTCTTTTGACTGTCTGAGTCTTTCCAGATTCCCTTTGAAGATGTTAATAGATCCAGCTGTCACTGTTCCATTATCGAGACTATCACAAATGTTAAAATGAGAAAAAAGTGGTGTCTCAATTCAGTTGACGCTCTTCTTTTTGGTAAGCTTCAGTAAGTGACCCCTTGTTGTTCCATAGTTTTTATATTTGTAGAATGTGTCAAACGAGACTAATGATATTCTATGTATGATTTTATAGACTTCGATTAAATCTGCACGAACTCTTCGTTCTTCAAGCCACAAGGGTCCATAGTTTCAGGTGTTGCAATTTTCGTAAAAATGGTAGCCTCCGTGAAGGACACAGCATGCTCCTGGATACCTGGTCGATCTCTGTTAGCTAGTCGCCAGCATCGACGGCCGCGGACATCTGCGATCTGCAAGTCGTGGTCAGCTGCAAGTTCCACGGATCAAGATGACAACCTACGGAAACCGTGCTATTGGACATGCCAGTCCATACTTGGAACGCTCTGCCGAACACTCTCAAATGCAGTTCACACTGTTTACCTACTTTCAGACGTCATCTAAAACATCTTTACTTTTCGTTTTACTAGCACATCGAGCGCGTTCGAGCTTGTTACAGTTAACGCGCTATATAAATTACTTACTTACCCTGGGAGGCTGGGCAATAGGCTGGGCCGACCAGCATTCGGTTCCGTTCATTACGACGTGTACGTTGACCAAAATTTTTTGTGACGTATTGTTTACTGTTACTGCGTATGTAAACAAAGATTTGTGGCAACAGATTTTGCAGAAAGAAATTTGCGAGATAGACGTTAAAATGCGTTGGCAGTACAAGGAAGAAAACAGCTTCGAGAAGAGACGATCCGAGGGAGAAAAAATTAGGAAGAAATATCCCGATAGAGTTCCGGTATGGACGTACAGCAGTAGCGTATTGTGCGTATCGTAATCATTGGCTAATTTCTACAGATTGCGTAATCGTTGACGCATATTATGCTTGTGTCAGCACTATACTCCAGCAAATCCTTGTGCTTCAGAGTGTATATGTTCTTCATACTGAACTTTTATATCATTACAACTTCTACGATGTTTTGTTGTTGCGTGGTTGCTAATGGACGATGGTAAAAGGCGGATGTGCGGATATGGCAACGGGTAAAAGACGGATGTCGATGCGGAGGATATCCGCATTTTACCCATCGTACTCAGCCACGCCTCTGGACCAATAAGCAGTGTATAACCGTGCATTAACTTGGGGCCTTTGCGCGCCGGACGTTTGGGTGCCATGCTTTGTGACTGGCACGTTATTAAAATTACTGTACTTTGCATATCGTTCTAACTTATAATCATAAGTTGGCAAAATAAGAAAGTTGGCAAATCTGGCTTTACAATAGTAACTTTTTCCTGCACTCAGTAGTCATCTTTGTCGTTATCCATTGTCATTTGTCATCACATGTCACTGTAGGCCTACAGGTGCATTCTCACTGCATGCGTTAACGCGCATGAACGATTTCAATTGACTGTTCAATAAAGACCTAATCCAAGCGTTACCTCACTCTAGAATAGCGGATACATTTGAGATCATTCATGTGTGTTTAAATGCGCGCAGTGAGAACGCACCTTATGTCTTTGTCGTGCCCGTCGTTCGTCGCCGTCATCCATCCGTCATCCCACATCGTCGTATATCATCTCTGCGCGATATACGTCGACGTCGCACTTCGTCATACATTATTGCGCATCGTCGTCGTTGTATCTTGCTGTTGTGTGTTGTCGTCATCAAGTGACAAAGCAGACCATTGTTTTCTGAGTAAATGCCTAGACGAATTAGTGATTAGCTATTGTCTAGGCCTCTGCAGAGTGTAAGCTGTGAAGAAATTTACAGCGGCAGACTTCAAATGACTGCCACCTATAGAGCGTCCGCTGAGCACTTAATTACGGAGCAAATGATTGAAAAACTCAACAACTTTCATGACTGGTAATGTATGTAACAACTGTTATCCGCACATCCGTCTTTTACCCACACATCCGACTTAGCATCCGCAGATTTTATCTGCCTTTTACCCGTTGTCGCATCTGCAGATCCACACAGCCGCTTATTACCCATAGCCGTTGCTAATGGCGATGAGATTATTGACTTTATCTGCACTGTCTGATATATAGGTGATCGTAGAGAAGCTGCCGAAGGCAAGAGTGAGTGAACTGGATAAGAAGAAGTATTTGGTACCGTCAGATCTCACTGTCGGCCAGTTTTACTTCCTCATTCGCAAGAGAATTCACCTCCGCCCTGAAGATGCACTTTTCTTCTTCGTCAATAATGTGATTCCTCCCACCAGCACTACGATGGGTGCTTTGTATCAGGTATGGCTACAGTTGAGTCTTCTTGCTAACTCTGTCATCTTATCTTAGCTTTTTATCTCTGTTCTCTCTCTGTTTTAGTCTACAAGATTACCTGTACTCTGCACTGAAAAAGTGATGAATGGAGTATGAATTTTGATGTCCTCCTTATTCGCCGAATACTGAACTCCAATTCGCGACATAGGATTCAGCAAAGTGGAATTTGGCAATTCGGGATTTGGTGAAAAAGGTTGGCATTGGGGTAAGCGTTAGGGTTAGGAAATGAGATTTGTCAACATGGTGGAATTTGGCAAATTGAAGTTCAGCAAAATGGACCCGAACCAATTTTTTGCAGGAATATCTTTGTCCAAGGAACAAGTGATTAGATTATGATGCAGTAGAGGTCACAGTAATGAGTCATTCAGACAATTGTTTCATTTTGTGTTAAATGCAACAAAATCATGGTATTTTTTCACCGTTGACTATTTTGTTCATGAAGTGTTCATGGGCATCCACTCCGCTAACAGGTGGAGGCAGGATGCTTTCTGGATAAAGTTGGGGGATGTTTAACTGGTGGGGGGATTTTTCACTTGACAAATCTACAAAACAATGTCATTTGCATTGCACAAAATTAATGCAAAATATTGCAGAACATGCGTAAAAATGCATTTGTGGGTGGGGTTCTGCCTGGACAGGACTAGGGGAGCTTACAGCACTCCTCAGGCCCTCTAACTGGACTTGGAAGAGGGAAAAAGCAGGGAAGAAAAGGGGAGGGAAAAGAAGGAGTAGGGGAGGGTACATGGGCGGAGGGACTGGTGCAATTTGGAGGAAGGTTGCTTCCTGGCACTGAGGGTAGATGGATGCTTGTCACTCAGCACTATGTTTATTTAATACTGTTTACTAAGTTGTATCGTCTATTTGTTGAAGTCTGGAAGCTGTGTGTACTAGGAACATCATGAGGAGGATTGTTTCCTGTACATGGCATACAGTGATGAAAGCGTCTATGGTGGTGAATAGACCAACATCAGACGGAATGGAATGTTTGCGCAATGTCAGTCAGTGTCCTACAACACTTGTGTACAGATCCTGACCTTCCGTGTACTGTGTGTTGATGTGCATATAATCACTGACAATGTCGGCAGATTGATGGTCTGTTGTTGTGTAATACAATCCGTATTCTTCACTGTAGACACCGCCTCTGTTGTTACAATGCCATATAGACTGTTTCGAATGATGCTAGTAAGCAACAGTTACTGTGGCATGGTTGTTGTTTTGTGAGTAATTATCACATGCTAGGGTGAAGTTTCGGCATCAGGCTGGAGTGATTTTCATCATGCTAGCTTGGCGATTGCAGTTTATTTGTGCCAGATTTGTGGGGCTGAAAATCCCAAATTTTCCTTTATTTAACTGCACTAATGTGAATTAGACTTTCTACTTATATCGCTTTGAATTTATGGACATAGCATACCATAAGGTAACAGTTATTCTATTAGCTGCAGCTGCGCTACTTGTATATATGTCAATTATAGCAATGTAATTAGTTTTCTTGTTCCCGCAATGGAGTGGTTTGACTTTGGTATTAATGCATGTAAAGCGTCATGCAAAATGTTCATTAAGAAAGATGTAAATGTGTTAATTATGTGTCATCAGTTATTATGCCGGTACAGTAATGTGTTGTGTACAGTTAAATGATTATTAACGTTACTAAGTTAATTGCTGGGCTATACTTGAACACTGGTTGATAATAGCTGGGTTTTATGTGGATCAAACTTCTTTCTTAATAATAATCTTATTTATTTGTAAGTACTCCAGTATGAGAGTTGGTTGTTTTTTATTTGTTTGTTCGTGGCTTACCAGCCACTGAGGACTGTTTATCATGTTTTGCCATTATACAAATCGTGTTTATCATCTTAATTTAAACAGATAAGTACTACGTAATGTTAGCATTATGAACACAGTGGCTGCAGGTCACAAAATTTTAAATACCAGGCTGGTAATAAAATGCACCAGCATATATTGGCTAACTGTCAAAGTAGCATTAATTCCAAGTTGTCACTGTTTCATTTAAAGCTTAAATGAAACTGGTGACAAATGTGTAAATGTGCTGTAAACTGCCAGCACATTTACATATTTGTTACTACTGATTTCAGTATTATATTCTTTTGTAATTATCTACATGTATTTACAGCAGTGATTTTCAACCGGGGTTCCACGGAACCCAAGGGTTCCGCGAGCATCTGCCAAGGGTTCCGCAGCTGGGCAGTAAAATTGACCTAGCTTGCGAAATCACACCAGACAATGTCGTAGAAATAATCAGCATCATTTTTTTTGTTTGAAATTGCGTTTATATGTGTTTTTTACGTAGATCTACTGTGTTGAATCATTTTTGTTGTTAGTAAAATTTTAGCATATTTGCATTTTAGGCCTATATTATAACGTAAGCTTCCTATGCACATTATTCAACTCCAAGGCATTATCGAAAATGAAGAAGAAAAGAAAAACGTATTGATTAGGCTTATGTTTACGAAATCGTTCGGCCATTTATTTAGTTAATTCAATTTTTTAAAAAGCTCAGCTAAAGAAAGTTAAAAAACACGTATGTCTGTCTTTTCCGAGGGCATCCAAGTGATAAATTTTCTGGGTTGGTGGTGGGGCCAAGCGGCCGTCGATGACCGCCTCGCCCGTCGTGTTTGGTTAAATACAATAACATACGAGGGTTGATCAATAAGTAATGAGAAAAACAGAGACGCAAATGATTATGATCAAATTAACTTTATAGTTTTTCAATATAATCCCCTTCAAGCACAACACACTTTTCCCATCGATGT
>Ga0056128_1002197_pt1 | contig 22866 bp, 15 predicted proteins | sample WorMetLIZISLAND2_FD_71113 | JGI IMG/M metagenome (GOLD analysis project Ga0056128, IMG submission 71113) | Marine gutless worms symbiont microbial communities from Max Planck institute for Marine Microbiology, Germany - Olavius geniculatus... ... | reverse complement strand
AAGATCAGCAAATTCATATCTAAAGCAAATTAAATGCAATACAGCACACCAATATCAGATTTGAAAATGTTTAAAAACATAAAATGTTGTGTAAGTGAGTAGTTTCTTAATGACTCATCGGCAAATAAATGACCATATTTGGCCAAAAATAATTTTATACAAAAGCAACCAAATGATATAACACTAAAAAAATAAACAAAAAATTTAAAACCAAAAAACAGACATGAATGGTTGGACACAGAATAATACTCAGTGAAAAAAAAACATAACACCAATCAAAGTAAAACTTATATTCAAACAATTTTTATAATCAAACTTCTGATAGCAAAAAAAACAAACCAGACGTCCAAAAGCAATACGACTGTCAACAACCAAATAGTGCACAATATTAGTAAACACAAGCCAACCATTCCATATGCCTGAACTCCTTCATCAGGAATGAATTTCTCTGGATAAACGTTTTCAAGGAACCACTTGAAGCTCTTACAGTTCAATCGTTTGCGGAGATCGAACCGATCAGTTAGGTTTCCAGCATCTTTGTCCTGTGCATCATGACAACATAACTGCCTGATTGTAAACAAAGAATATACAGGGTGCGGCAAAAAAAGTAAGCTATTGTACTTTTTTTACATCTTTGCTAAATACTGACCAATTTTCACAATTTTTTCACCAGTAGACTCTGGAAGAAATTTGCTACTCAGTAACATGCACACCACACCTATTATGTTGCTAAATTACCTTGTAAAATATAAATATCCAAAAATGCATAATATCTACACATGGTAATAAGGTCGAATGGTAAATTTTTGAAGTATTTAAGTAAAATGTTTAATATAAGTTATAATAAGTGCCAAAAAGACTTAGGTGTAGCTACGAAGTAAGTTTTCATGTTTTAAAAAAAAAAGCGCACAGCTTGTAGAGCTGCACAATTGAAATACATTGCTCTGTATGCTCATGCAGTTAACTGAGCAAGATTGCAGCCATCAAACAGCATTAGTGTACATTGAAAATAAGTGCACAGTAAAAATAGTTAAATATTATTTTTTTAATGTTTAATATGTCCGCCAATGTTTTGACACTCGCTGTAACTCATATTTTAACTTTTAAGTTGAATACTTCAAAAATTGACCATTTGGCCTCGTGCCCATCTGTAGATATTGTACATTTTTGGATATTTAAATTTTACAAGGTAGTGTAGTGACATAATAAGTGTGGTGTGCATGCCACTGAGTAGCAAATTTCTTACAGAGTCCACTGGTGAAAAAAATTGTGAAAATTGGTCAATATTTAGCGAAGATAAGGAAAAAGTACAATAGCTTACTTTTTTTGGCCCACTCTGTACAGCAAACAGAAATAAAACTGGACTGTTGTTACGACTCCGTCGATTATTATGCCTCCGCCAACATATCTGACACCACTGTGACCTTGAGCCTTGAACTTTGACCCCCAAAATTTGATGCATTCATCCTTGCCCCAAAGTCCCTTAGTGGTGAAAGTTTGGCCAAATTCTGTCAACAAATACCCAAGATATCATGATAACAATGTTTGTTCTGGACTCATGCATTCACAGACCCACGCACGAACACTCCGAAAACATAATGCCTCAGGCCACACTACATGTTAGTGGAGGCATAATGACTAGGCTCCTATGCCTAGGCGTGAAATCCTTACAGTTATAAATTATGATATCCTGACATCAAAGCTTACACACTGATAACCTGCAATAAAGGTCACTAAGACATTTAACAATATTCAGCGGAGATATATAGTCTCTTTGTTATCAGAATGCTCAGAATTGCTGGGCTGAAATTCAGCATAGAAAATGTCCCTTAATTTGCACCAAATCTTGTAAACAAGTAGTTTTTTGCTAGTGATGCAGTCTTACATCTAAATTACACTGAACTAACTATTACTAAACAACAGACAACATAAACATCAAATCTCTTTACTGTATATTAACAAACACTAATCAGCAATGCAGCATACCAATAAATCCGAACGATGAATGTAATAAAGCCGCTTGTACTCATCCATCCAGACTTCTGCGAGGCGTTTTGAGTTGATGCCATGCGAATCTTTGGCTGCAGCATTACATTTTTTAGATAATTCAGAACAAAAACACAAAAAAGAGGAATAAACTCACACTGCACAATAGTGGACCATAACACATAAACTTCATGATTAAAAATGTTCATTTGCAGCAGCGATGATCACAAAAACACATTCAGAGAAATTACTGGTAACAACGAAAACAGATTAATTCAGTAAATGGTTAATTCCAACTAAGGCCAAAGTGCACAGTCAACCATTTTCAATTCCGAGATCTTTTATTCTGCTTCCTAACTACTATAGATCAGATTTCATCTTGCACTGTTCTGTTCAGCAATGCCAAAAAGGTTTTGATGAGTTATTCATTTTTTTCAAATTCCTTTAATATAAGATATTTTTTATTTGGCTTACTATTGATTACAGTTACACTACTGGCATTTAATGTGCTGTTTTCTGTTCTTATGTCTTGAGCTTTTTAAGTTGCTTATGCAGCTGATCTGTATTCAGCACAAATTCAACGAAACAACTCACAAGGGAATGTGTATGGATGAGCAGCACGAAATATATGACCAACTCGAGAGCAGGGAAGAAATTCCAGAGATCCACCACACATCCATGTCTGCATCACAAAACACACCCAATGCTAACCAAATGCCAGCCACTGCATCATGCGAAACTGAACAATGCGTAGTCAAAAAGTAAACTACACATGTATTTTATTCAACTATCACAAACTTCAGACTTAATGATCATATTAACAATGTGCACAATAATTACTGTTATATTACGTGAATTATGGAACTATACAAACTTACTTACTTACTTACGATAAGCTTAAGACTGGGTAAATTCAGAAGGGAAATGCGTCTTAAACATCATTATGTGGACTGGTTACAGTGTCACCTAATTCATGTGCATAACCACGTGACACAATTTGTCGACTTTTTTGAAAAGGATATGCTGTGACTTTGAAATATTAATGCATGTGTTGACTCCATCAAAAAATTAAATGTCTCGACAGCACCAATTATTTTCTCCACTTAAGCACCTTGGAGCTTGTACCAACCTAAATTCAACTGTAAGAATACTGCTCATTAATGAGACACAGTTCCATGCTAACTGCTTATTTGTGGTAATACAACACTGTGCAATGCATACCCGGAATGATATCTCAAGGTTCTCTCCACCCCAGACTGACATGCCCTTGTCATAAGCACCAATCTCATAGAAGTATTTGCGGTCTGCAGCAAACAGACCTCCAGCCATCGTCGGCGACCTGCCACACAGCACACAGGCATAAGCATCACTAACTGCCACATCATGTGAATATAATATCATGTCAGCTATGACTTCCAAGTCTGCAGCACGTGCACTGATACTTCATTAGATGTGCTCTATACAGGCATACAAGAGATGTTGACGACAATACTGATGTAAAGAAAAAAGACTGCCGAAATCATCTGTCACTAGGTTATTTTGGCCACAACCTGCAATGAAAATTCCGACTGGAAGTATAAACCCTCAAATATCCCGTTCCATTGGAAACTGGGAGCCATCTAGCACAATGTTACTTGGTGCCTTATGTGTATCCTTGCCAAATGTCATTCTGTCCAACAGCTTTAATAGCATGCATGAAGTGTAAAAGTGGACAAAACATATTACCACTACATCTGACACCAAAGATACAAGTGTCTTCCGTGAGTTACCAAGTAATAATACGTACATTTCAACAGATGAAACTGCAGATAAAAGCAGATGCTAAGAACCAACATCTCAACCAAACAAATGTGCTGGAATAATCATTCGGAAAGTTCAGCAACATCTATTGAGAAAATTCTGACATCTCATCATTGTCTCTGCTGACTTTGCTGCACTCAACAGATAACAATGTTTCTCTTCAAATACCATGCAGAAACCAGTCTCTGTGGCTATCTGACAATGACAGCCAATGGCGGTCTAGACAAATAAGCACAGTAGAACATACCTGGCCGGATCTGCTTCGCTTTTGCGATGTTTCCGTTCTCGCTCAGACAACGACCGCCACGTGAAATGCAGACTCCACGTAAACCCACCGACAGCAAGACCGCCCTGCCGGGAGAACTCCAACGTCTTGTCGTTGATTGCATCGATCATCGGACATATCACAATACTACGATCAGTCGCAATGCGGTCGAGGATTGGCTCCAACCTGAACAGGTCGCAGTGTTGCCACAAACTGTTAGTATTCACCCAAATTAGACTAATATACTCACTAGTACAGCATGATCACCACTAGTACAATGTATCTGTCAAAAAAACTCAGAAAAACTACTTGAATACCAACAGATTAATGCAGACTTCCATTCTTGTTCAAATGGTTAATTTTCCAGTTTTACTGCATAAAAAACTTTTTTAAATAATTAAAGAAAACTTTTCCAGTCTGAATGTCCTTTCTATCATACAATTTACAGCATCACAGCACTAAAAAACATTTTAACAAGTGACAGAAATACAAATTATTAATACTAAACAGCAAATACCAAGCGACATTGACTTCACAGTGCGCATCTAGAAACACAAGGACATCTCCAGATGCAGCATCAGCGCCAGCAAGCCGAGCACGAATCAAACCCAGACGCTCAGTTGATCTCACTAACTTCACAATGTTGTCCGGCCATGTCTTCTTTATTGTCTCCTCCAGCTCAGACCCCACATCAGCTGCAAGCACAACATGATGAATGAATGCTACATTGCTACAGCTATCAAAGGACACCATAAACACCAGTAAATATCAAAACAGTGCAGCAAAATGAATCACTGTCGAATGAATAATGACAAATACATCCAAAAACTGCTGACTGCAAACATACTGTCGACTTTCGAATAACCTTCATCATTTTCTTTATCCCAATCCAGGCAGACCTACAACAGAAAACATACACAAACTGTTTGCACAACACAGACATTGTGGAAACAGTTTGTGCATCTTTTCTGCTGCACAAGCACAAAACAACAGCTTCCTGCTTCCCATGTATGACTTTTCTTAATTGAAAAGCAACAGAAAGAAGATTATTTTCACCAACATCAAAAAACTGCAACAGTATAATAACACAACCAGCCAGGTAAATTATTCTGCAAATCAAACTGCACTAGAAATTAAACAACTGCCAACTACAATCATGGTTGTATGTGTGTAAAAACAAAAACAATTTACGTCGATCGCTGGCATCATCTAGTAGTACTACTTCATACAGATACTGCGGTGGCGTCCGGTTGATGACACTGTGGATTGTCCGCAAGATTGGTGACGGTGCTTCGTTGCAGAAAACAATCACGACACTGGCAGTTGGCAACTCCTCACGATACTTCACTGCCAAGCAACTGATATCATACAAACACCCACTAATCTGTCAGTCAATCAATGAGTGTGGCATAAGCAACTTGGATGCCAACACATTTCACTTAGATAAAACAAAATAACACAAAATACCATATTTCCTCCATTAATTTGAACACTCTAATAATTTGAACACCTAAATTTTAAGGAAAAATAATTATATATTTTACTCCTATTAATTCGAACACCTGGCTCTAATAAATTGATCATGTCGGGTCAAATAAACCATAAGGCTTGTTTATCGTGAACAATGGCTGTGTGTTGTTTGTTTCCCGGTGCATACATTATACCTATTAACACAGGCATAATGCCATCTGTCATGCTGTATGGTAGGGAAGAAGGGGACGACAGTCCCAGGACATACACAGCAAGCAGAGATGCCTGCATACAGTTGCCCGCCCGGCGTGCTTTCATGTTAGCTGCAGCAGCAGTGCTGACCAGAGATGTGCAGATCCCAAAATTTTGAGTCTACATCAATCCGCAATTTTGACCAAAAATGCACGTCCGCGTATGCAACAGGAGCAAAATATTGGATCCACTGTCAGTCCGCATCGGCACTGAATAGGCCTATTCTGTAAGGAAGGCCACTAGGCTTATAGCAGATTACAATATTACGAAACAAAGTAACAGCAGTAAAGGGCATGTTGGTGCATTTTGCTAAACAAGACAGTAATTAAACATGCTTTCCAAAGTCTGTTAGCAGTTATTAGACAAACTACACTCGTCATGGAACATGATTCTGCATCTGTAAATTTTGTCTACCTATGATCAGTTGCCAGAAACCTGCAGATCTGCATCCATAATCTGCACATCTCTGGTGCTAACCGGTCCGCCCCAGCCCCATTCCCAATGATGCATGCTTACACTAGCTGTGCCCCCTCGCACGACGATCAAAAGCCAATCAAAGGGGGCAGTAAGCCTGCTGGTTGCAGTTGTACTGGCCACACACCACTAGAGCACATCATTCACGTTCGCAGCATTCAAGTTAAATAATTTGAACAGCCTTCTCAGTAATTATTTTTTTACTTCTAATAATTCGTTTATAAATTTATTTATTTTAGCCATGTGAATTAATGGAGAAAATACGGTACTCCTATTATCCGTATACAAAATGTATACCAAATTAATAAAAGCAATACTCACATTATCAAGGAAGCAAACTTTGCATCTATGAGCAACATGTGAAATGCGAAAAATAAAAAGTAATAGGGTAAATACCAATAATCAATTGAAAGCAGTCTTTATTTACCACACGATCCAAATTATCAAAGACATTAACTGACAAACAAAATGTGTACAACTTGTATCCACTGCAGACGGTTCACACATAACACCTGAAATTATCCTAAGCCCTTCACATTCAAGACAAGCAGATCATATTTAGAGTTAACATTATCGTACTCAGGATGCCGATTGTCACGGATGCGTCGATCCAAAGCAACTTTGTTGCTGGCTACGACATTAAAAGTTTCTTTTGCAAACAGTTTGTCTGCTTCTGCTTGTTCTTCTGCAGTCAACTGAACTGGTGCACCATCTTCACCTGGGCCCTCAATGAGAGGAGAACGTGCAAGTGCCTTCTTATACCTTACACGTCGATATTCCATTACCTGACAGAAAAACCATCAAACAGCAGATAACGCAATTAACAAAGTACAACACAGTACAGTACAGACACTGAGTACATTAATATGATGAACCACTTGATGCTGCATGAAAAATGAAAGTCTTGGTCTTGGAAAAAAGACCAATTTTGCTGATCAATTGAAATAAAGTTTACAGGTCATCTGAATGTACAAGTAACTACATGCGTACTTTAATCTGATGGTCTCTGACTACGCAGCAGTACAAATCACTTGTTAGAGCTCCGGCATGTCCCAACTGCATACTGCTGTGAAATTATTTAACACAAATTATCAAAAACAACCAAAAACTACTACAACTAAAGTTTTTAGTAGTACTGAGTTAGGATTAGGGTTACAGTTAAGTATTTGGTACCAAAAACTACTGAAAAGTGTTCCGTATTTTGCGGTATTTAATGCCACTGTTCCCTCTGCACATTCCGACATATTGCTAGTTACCTGTGCCCATGTCTTGAAGCCTTCAGGCAGCTGCCTGTCACTGTCAATCAAATGATCATGAACTGGATGCTCATCGAGCTCATAGTCGTAGTCGTACTTGTCCACACGGTTCTGGTTTGAATACAGAAAGTACAGAGCGATGACGTAGATGTAGAACAGAAGAAAACCGATCAATATCCACGACGACCACTTGAAGCAAACTCGAATTATCAGACGCTGAAACATGCCGAACTCCGTTCAGTGTCCAACTTATAAAACGAGATATGCAGGAACAAAACTACGTGCTATGAAACGAAGACCACGCCCATTTCCTCAGTCAATAGGACTATAAAGGTACTATAAAGCACTACAACATAATGACATTCTGACAGCAACACCGCTTGTACAAACTATGCGCCTCTTGAGTTAAACTGATCCACTGCATACAAAAATCACACAAAAACTTGGTGAAAATCATACAAAAAAATTATTTTACACGTTTACAACAGCAATGAATATTTATTATCGGAAATAAAACAATTCTTTAAGCCCAGTTTCCATCCAAAGCAACGAATGCAAAGCATAAACCGTTGCAACGCAGGCCCTTGCGCACTCTTTTGACGCAACTAATACAGGTTTTATCTTTTGTTTGTCGATCCTTTATTAAGAAACTTTACAAAAACGCTATCGGCATGATCATTACGTTTTCACTAATGTAACATGTGTTTGAGGTTTAGCCGTAACCCAACTTAACCCCCTCTGGCTTTGTTACGGTATAGTTTACTCCCCCTCCTGTATCCTTTATAAAAACATTCCCCCAAACATTCTTTTGTCAAGTGGACCCCCTTTAATACTTCTAAAATTTCTCTGAAACTTATTATATTATGAGCTATTTTGTAACGTACCCAATCCATATCATGTTTTCTATGTTTCCTATAGAGATCTTCTTTCTGATTCCCCTACTTATCTCCTGCGCCTCTCTTCTGTCTAGCACACACACACCCCACTCACCCCCACTTTGTCTTCCCCCGTTCTCTCCCCTAACCGTATATATGAACCAGGGCCACGCCTTTCTCTCTCTTTTCTTCAGCTTTTCTTCAGTTTTTCGAGTCCGGCTGGACGTACTGCCGCTCGTTCTTCTTCAGCTCTCTTCAGTTCTTCGTCCTTGCTGACGGCTCTGCATGGTGTACTGTACTGCATCTCTACGGCGCCGGCGCGATTCTGCTCTGGTGTGATCTGATACCGTAACGTTGCGTTGTTGCGCAATAAACGACCTGATCGTCTTTGAGCGGTGTCGCGTGTGCTCTCTGTTTTGCTGTGGCGTGCTGTGTCTGTTTCTGCTGCTGGAGTCAACGAACCAAGCGCCGGGTACACTCTGTAATTTTCCCTGTCCCAATTAGTTCTCATTTCATAGGGTCATCAGTTTGTTTTCTTCTTCCCCTACGGGTTGGTTTTTGGGGGTATTTTCTTTTATGCAATTTTAGGATATTCTCTTTATCGACGGCGGGCGAGGATCTATTGCAGGCCTGGCCTAGAAGTTAACTACGGAGTTTTAGATTCTCACGCGCAACGAGACTAGGAAGAAGCACGTGGCTCGGGTCCAGTCCTAATCAGATGCGCCTCAGGCCCCCATAGGCACCCAAGGAGATGTCCAGGCTAATGCTTTTCTTCATATAGCGCCAAAAACACGAGCCTAGCGACTCTTCACTAATTATCTTGCAGAAACTGAAGTTTAATAGGTTTACCGATTAAGCCTACCGGTATGGATTAAATTTTAACTAATTCGCTGCCAACGGTTGGCAGTACGGCAAGCGCCTCACTTGTTTGTCGCAAATTGTCGATTTGAGTAAATTCGGTTTATAAGCCTATATTTTGACGAAATAAAAACGATGTAGGCTTACTGGTATGTTTACGAGTGACGACGATTAAAATATAAATTTATAATGGCCTATGTATGTTAGGCTTAAACAGTACACACGTTTACAAGCTAAAGTCGAAAGCAATGTGAGTGTGACAGTTGTGACGAGGCATAAACAGCAAACTCTAGGGCCTAGATCGCTTTAAAACGTTTTTTTGTGATCGCAAGTCTGCAATGCAATCGACGGTGTGTTCTGCCTGGGACAGACGTAGGCTACGTGCGACGCGACACAGACGAGAGGCACGTTTCAGTCAGTACGCTTGACTGAGTGAGAGATTATATGCGCGGTTATAACAAAGTCTGTAAACACCGTGGCAAGAGATTTAAAAACGTAGACCTTTCTTTTCCTAGTAACTTACGCCATGAAATAGGTAAAATAAAAAGTTTAGCAAATACGCTCGTATAATTTGCGAATTTTAAGCCTATGGAGGCCTATATGAAATTTTACCTAGGCTAGGTAATTTTAGTTCACATGTAGGCCTAATCGACAACGTCTAAAACATTTGCCAAAAATGTTGTGTTTCACAAATAACCGCGACTATTATTGACAGTTGATCGAGCAGCGGCTGTTTCGTCTTTTTTCTGGACTTTTTCGCTACTGCTGGTATCGCCATACAGAGATGCATGCAGTGGTCGTCACGCTCTGATAATTAGCAGAGGCTACAAGCTAACGTGCTATAGGCGCTCGGTCGTTCAGGAGTTTACTGGCTTGCAGAATCGTTCTAGCATGCTACTTTGTTGTTGTCATGCCTGCTCAGTCTACGAATGTACGGATTTGTACACGCTACAGAAAGTAATAATCACTAGAAACTGCGATCGCTTCGCTGGCATTGCTCATCAAGCTTTTAGCAGTAGGCTAGGTCTATAGTTATAATTGCAACGTTAGGCTTAGACGTTAGACGTTCTGTCCAACAGTGGTAAGGCCGTGCGCGATTTTTTGCACACATGGGTATAAATAAAAAACTTGCTTTCACTGATTTTGGAGGTTGTGTTTATGATTTTTTTAAATAGGTACGTTTTCGGTGATTTTATTTATCGGTCGAAATGCAATCTAATAAACTGCCTGCAGTCCGTCAGATTTTTCTATGTAGTTTTTACTGCTTTACTTTATCCCCAGTGAATAGATACATCACATTATAGGCCCTAGTATAGTAGCTACTATAATTTACATCAACATCGAATTAAAACAGTAATTTCGAAAACGTATATACAAGAAGCTAAATTTTATAAATGGCACTAATGTATCTGTTTATTTAGACGAAACACCGGCTGCAGAAACAGTTCCAGCAGCATTCGATGTAGTCGTGGAAATGAGACGTCACTGCAGCATGACTGCGGTAAGTATGGTGTACGGACAAAAGGCCACTGGACAAAAAGCCACCGGTACAAAAAGCCACCGGACAAAAGGCCACTTATTTACCAAACGTATTCAACAAAATTATATAATAGGTTTGTAGTTCAGTTATTTGTTGAGCTAATTTATGTTTAATATTTTCACTAAGTATGATACTTTTTTAAAATGTTGTTTTTATATGACATAGGACTGGCGTTTTTTGGTCCGGTGACCTGATGTCCGGTGGCCTTTTGTCCAGTGGATTTTTGGCCGGGACTATTATTATTTGACCGCGCGCGAAAGTCGTAAGTCGAAACTAGTTGTCTGTACACACATTTTAAGCCGTCTCAAAACATTTTATTTTGCCCCTCCTTTTCAGTCCCCGTCAAGTGCCACCAATGTATGCAATACTCTGCATTCGCCTCGATCGGATGCTGTCAATTTGACATATTTTAGTGTGCGTGCTGCAAACTTTGCAAACTTTGTGTAGCCTATATGTGCGTGTCTGTAGGCCCTATATATACATGTATATTTTAGCGGCTCTGGTAGTAGGCCTATAGTGATTGAAAGGTACGTGTTTTCTGCGGCTGCAGGTGAACATGGCGTTTCGTCTGAGTCTGGCACTGAACCTCGTTTTCTGCTCACTGGGAATCTTCCGTGTCTGTCTGATTCACCTGTCTGCTACTGCTGCTGCTGCTGAGGATGACGATAATGAAGATGAACACTCTGACGTCGTCGATGACGTCATCACTCAGTTGTCAGGTCACATGACACCAGACGCCTCGACGACGTCTGAGTATCTCGTGCCCAACATCGTGCACTACATCTGGTATACTTTACGTTCACTTTTGAACTGATGTCCCTCCCAGAGATGTGCGGACTGCGGACGCGTCAGTCCCCGGATCCAGATCCGCAGGATTTTTTGCGGACGCGGATGGACGCGGATCTTGTTCCGTGACGAAATTTACGGACGCGAACTGGCGCGGATCCTGTTTTGTGACAAAAAAAACAGATATATAAGTGGGGTCTGTTGAGACGTAAGCAGCATTGTAGCACTGGTACCGGTAAATTGTAATCTGCTCTAAGCCTAGACGGGTAGTGGCCTACCTTACGTATTAATGACTAGAGGCAGGCCTATTCAGTGCGAACGCGGACTGACAGCGGATCCTTGGTCAAAATCTGCGGACTAACGCGGACTCAAAAATTTCAGGATCCGCACATCTCTGGTCTCTCCCCTTCTCGCTTTCTTGCGCGGCCAAATGCAACGCTAAATAAATTCATAAAATAATTAGGCTAATTAATTATTTAGCGCAAATAACGCCTGAAAATTTTTTGAATGCTCGTTCTGTGTCGATACACTGACAATGAAATAAGTAAGTATAAAGTAAAGTGCAAACTGACAGCGGATAGTCAAACATCAGTAATGCGCTTAGCATATTTGGATGTCATTGTCAATATCTAGCAAAAGTAAGCCTTTTGACCGTAAAAACAGAGCTAGTACAAGTTGATATACTACTACCAGCTTAGTCCAGCTGAATCTGAGAGACTGAACAAAATGCGTCATTAGATGAGCAGTTATTCGGACAGCGACGAACACGATTGTGCTTTGAATCAGCGATGCTGCTGGTTTGCCTGCGTAAGTTCTGCCGGATAGATTCGCAAGAGTTTGCTTTTTGATAGGCCTACCGACTCAACTGTCGCTCGCTCGCAATTATTGAAAAACAAAGCCGAGCTGATGTGCGTGTACCGTGTGTGCGTAACTGTATGCAGGTACAACACGGAGCCGAGGCCTCTGCATTTCCAACACATGCTCAGTGTAATGAGCGCCTTCAAAATACTCAAACCGGACGTCATTTACTTCCACACCAACATTCCGCCGATCGGTCCGTACTGGCAGCGCGTCCTCCGACTCCCCTCGCTCAAGGTCCGAGTTAGGCCAGAACCTGCAGACTCGTTAATAATCTTATGTGTTCTGTAATTTTACGCTCCCCACCATGCCCAAAATATTAGGTAAATTATTCCTAGAAAAACGAAAGCACTTTTAAGACGGTTTTTTGAATGTCTCCAACGTTAATAATACCCGGTGATGCCTCAGCGGAAATCAAGCCACGGTTTACACTTCGCGATTTCGTGATAAAATTCGTACGTGACGATGGCGGCACAATTATAAGTCTCTGTTCAATTCTGTTCATTTTATCTGTGTACTACTTTGACCTTATTCCTCCCTCCAGTGCCGGACACAACTGTACGTAATTCTTAAGGTGCTTTCTCACTGCGCGCGTCAACGCGTGTTGCATATTCATGAGCCAACTATTCAAAGTGTCCTAACCAAACTCCTCAAAATAAAATCTGTGACGAGACGTCCGGTTGTTATGTATCTGCTCTTCTAGGTTAAGGTGACGCTTAGATTAAGGCTTGATTGAACAGTCGATTGAGATCGTTTGAACAGTTTTGGTCGTCGACGCTTTGCTGTCCGCCCGGTGACTTGGAATTCGCTGCCTGTCAGTTCTGGGTCACGACTGAGTCTCGACACTTTCAAACGTCAGATTAGTTGGTTCATAAATATGCAACATGCGTTGACGCGCAGAGTGAAAAAGTACCTTTAGCAAAGTTTTTAGCAAACTTTTGCCAGTTTCGCTAGCAAGTTTTCAGCACAGGTAATGATGGTTATGCGAATGAACTGCGGTGTTGAAACTTTTTAACAAGACTAAGACCAAACCTTTGAGCAAATTTGCAATTTGGGAATCTGAGACAATGTTTCAAGTAGCCTATAAAATCAACTCCAACAACCGGTTCCTAAACTTTGCGAAAGAGTCGGTCATTTTGTACCGAAAATCAAAAAACTCTGACCCCTGAATAAAAGTCCCTTGTAAAAAAAGTCATTGTTAAAATCACCGTGTCATTAAATGCCAAAAATCGGCCTTTCTTAGCATGTATGAAATGGTATGTTGAAAATGAAACGGAGTTCTGCGTGCCGTTTTACAGATGAATTACCGGCAGCCGCCGACTACGTTGTTTGGCGAGAAGATCAAAGAACCTTTCTACTATACTTCTCATTCAAATGTCGACAGAGTCAAAGTAGGCCATAGGCTTAAGCATGCATGAATATTTCTTACGCTCTTGAAATGCCTACATGGCTTCTTTTGTATTTCAACTGTCAGTTAGCTTGATGCCTAAACAGATGTTTCAGGTAGGCCTGTAATGGATGCGTAATGCGTATGAATGAAGTGACGATACATTTTGCACAGTAAAAAAAATTACGGAAAAAGTTTGGCACAAAATAAACGATTAGGTTTAGCACAAAGTCGCCTAATGCTGACACGGAAAAATATAATGATACTAAAGTGGAATCATTTCACATTATGACAACGCATCGAAAAAGAAGCAAAACTCTGTATCCGGAACGAGGACACTGTCACAGTCGCGTCGAAGTTATGTCAAAAGTGGAATCGCTAGTTAATATTTATACGCAGCATATGTACATACGCTTCTATAAATCTTATAAACACTTTTACAAAATTTTGTCTACAACTTTTACTCTCGGAATTATTGTATAAGTATTAAATGCATAAGCTGAGAGTACAGACCATTCATTTGCCTCTGTATATTAGCTACCGCCAATTGATAAGAAAAATATATGATGCTGCTTTTAACTATGTATTAATGGAAGCCAAGCTCACGTTTCAAAAAGACGATGCTCGCATTAACGCCACTAGATAATTGAAGTTTAGCCGGAATGGCTAGAGAGCATGAGATATAATGTGCACATTACAGATGGACATGCTGTAATTAGGCTTACGTGCACCCTGAGGTGGACGAAACTTAGTAGTACTCCTAATGACGAAGCAACATGGTGAATTGTCACAAAAACTGTGCGTTGCACCGGCTACCGCTATTCATACTTTTTATACACGTTCGTTTGACGGTTTGAGGTGTTTTTTTCGCCGATGGGCGGATAACATTGTAACTTTGTGGTAAAAATTTTATTGTCCATGTACGTTTACGGTTTGATATTATGTGCAGTAAGCAGTAAACTACCACTTACTCAACTTGATGCTACAGGTACTGATGGAGTACGGCGGAATATATCTGGACCTGGACGTGTTGGTAACGCGACCGTTCGACGAGCTGCGACGACAGTTTTCGTGCACGATCGGTCGCGAGCAGGAGACGAAGGCTTGTGGTAGCGTCATTATCTGCTCTCAGCATTCACCTTTCCTGCTGCTCTGGATCAACTCGTACATAGATGATTACAGGATTGAAGAATGGGCTTACAACACCGGACAGGTGCACGTCGTTGCTCAATGATAGCAATGAACACAATTATGATACAATAATAAAGATGTTAGCGGCGAGTGTCGACATAATAAGCGGCTCTCCGTCCAGTTTCAGGCATCAGCAATAAAGCTTACTGCATAAGCCGCAATTACGCAAAAAATATGTAATTTTTAAAGGTTTTTGGTGTCTTACCGAATTTAGATTTTTGATGTTAAACAAATAAGTAGAGGTTTTGGTTAATTTTTTTCGCAATTTTTGGCTGTAGCGCACATTTCAACAGTAAAATTACGACAAAATGGTTGGAGGAGACCAAGACAACCTGCATATAAAATTTTTAGCATTAAACGTAGATTTCAGCAGTTTAAGTCCCGACCCCTTAGATTCAAAGAGGCCGGTGTAGACGGGCGTCAAATATGACTACCTCCTCTAAAAGTGGTTATTTTGCCGTTATTGTCTCGTGTAGCGTGAAAACGGTTGCAGATGGGCAAAGACATGCGGCTTATCATAACAAGCAATGGTGACAAGCTTTTTGTTGGCGTGAACATCGATGACCTTAAATGACCTTAAACATTTAAAATAGGGGTTTTAGTGTTTTTTTGCAATTTGTGGCTGCTGCGTAGATTTCAAAAGTGAATTGCGTCGAAATGGATATAGATAGATCAAGACAACCTGCAAATAGGAATTGCTAAGGCTGTCGCGCGTCTCGTGAGCTTTGCTCGAATTTCTTGTATCAGTTACGACTGGTCACTGTGACTAATTGTTGATGCCACAACAGACACAGCGGTCATACAGACATCGTCCGTTGACTTGGCGTTAATGACCGCGGCACCCCACAGAGCAGTTGTCATGGTGCTGATGACGACAGTTACAGTTGAGTATGAACAATGCCACAAAACGTTTGTCTGACCTTCGACTCTCTGGTTGCTGTACTGATGCAGGTACCGTTCAACCTGGCGCGTCGTTTTCCAAAGCTGGTGCACATGGACGAGGACCGCATCAATCGTCCCAACTTCGAAGAGTTGGAACTGATTTGGGGCTCGAGACGGTTCAACTGGCGGCGCAACTACGCCGTGCATCTGTGGTACCGGCTGTGGAAGGACCGCAGTCCGTACTTTCACGGCGTCGAACCGGACGATGAGAACATCAAGACGTGGAACTCGACTTTCGGCGAGATGGCGCGCGCCATCATGTTCGGCTCAGCACAGTTACACCACGCGCCGGTGTTATGACGCCGAGCCACTCCGAACTTATAGGCCCCGGTATTATACGAAGCAGTGCATAAGAAATCGAACACACATGGATCGAACAGTCGGACAGTTGTAAAAGTGAAAAGCGGCCATGTTCTATTGCATTTAGTATTTATTATGGCTAGATGGGTTTCTGGTAATTTATAGCTGATAGGCCTACAAATAATATATAATGCCACTCGAAGACGAAAAAAGGTATGATATTGGAATTGATCAGTAAGGGACGGCCGAATGCCGGGAGGAGGAGATTAAGAGTTGTCGAGTTAAATGTTAAATGGGTTCTATTCGCGATTGGACATTGAAGTGACATAATTATAAGTATTTATTACGTAGGTGTTTATTCTTTGTTGCCACTATGCGTTTGTTTGTTTCTTTGTACGTTATACGCCGTGTCCCAAAATTAGTGGCACCCTTGTTTCAAACACGCCTAATTCAGTTTGTAGTTCATGAATTTCAACGAAATATCGTACACTGCACTATCTTGACATTAGTTACCGTCACACCCATTATGACATACGCGCCTTACCATGTGTGCTCAGTGTAATGTCATTATATCGTCAGAGTTTGTTTACATTAGGCCTACGATACGTTCAATGCATTGTTATTGACAAAGGGATCAAGCAGCAGTGCATCCGTTTTTGACTAAGAGTTTGCGTTGAGGCCAAAGGTAGTCATTTTAAGCTAAAACTTCAAAGACAAGTTCAGAATAATTGTCTCAGTGACTGATTAAAATTCTGTTTAAAAAATCTGTCAGGTATTAACGATTTTACACTAACTTATCTGTAGGGGTGCCGCTAATTTTGGGACACAGTGTAGCACATAATATTGTTGGTATATACACTGTACGTGGCGTGCCGAAACTGATTCTTCATGTTTTGTCGGAACACATTAATTGTAACGATATGTGTGCGATTACGAATAAAGCACGTAATTTTTCTTCGTATTGTATACAACCAGAACACCAATCCAGCCGCATAATTTTGTAAATTTAGATAAAATATATTTAAAAACATTTTTGGGTGCTTTGGTACTCGGGTAATCCCTCTCGCCACAAAGAATATCGTGATTCTGTACCCGCCAATGGGCCTACTGCTGTTGAATAAATTCTTGGAATGAGCGAAAGCTTCTTTTCACGAGTGCACTTGGTGATGATGTCACGTTGCAGCTGCATCTCGCGTTTGTGTCTTGTCTATCACTGCCCAAGTCCGTTCGTTTTTGCTTCGGTCAGCCCAAGAGCGCGCTAATCACTTGCGTCGTGCATTGTTCTGATGTGTATTTTAGCGCCTGCAAGTACAGGCGACGGCGTTAATTCTTATGACGTGCTGGGCGTCGTATGGTTCGCATGTTCGCTTTGCAGCGTAAAACGTAGGAAAAAATCCGTTGCAGTAAGCTGTACCGGGAAAATGGAAATAAACAAGCACTAAAGCCATCAGTTGCAACTAGTTGAAGCATTATTATGCTGAAGTTCTATAGTCTGCATTATGCGTTTTGACTGTTTGCATGTTTGTGTGTCCGTCTTACCTACACGGGCTGCTTAGTGCTTACTCGGAAGCATAGAAAAATAAACTCGGTGTAAACGTGCCGGATACGTTTTTAAAACTACTGGATACGTTTTTCAAAACTAAAAAATGTGTCAATTTTAATTTTAAAAAGCAAAAGTCAAGGTCACAGGGCATAAAAAAATTTTGTAATTACGTATATCCTCCGTAATCACGGCTTGCAATATGACCAATTTACTGTCAACGCTTGAAGTACTTGGCTCCTAAACGGACGTCCGCATATTATGTCAGCATGTCGCACGCAATAACACTGCGCACGCAGCGGCAACAGCTTATTCTTGAAATATTCCGGGTGGACTGACCAAAAAGTGACATTCTTTCCATTTACCTCAATATGATGCCATGTAAGCTGCAAAACACCACATATTTATACTGTTTAAACAACTTCAACACTTGCTATTAGTTATTCAAATGCGATCATTTATTTGATAACATTTTTTACATTTTTTTCGGATCCGCATTGTTTCGCTATATAATCAAATTTAAATAAAACGGCGTTCGTTCATCGTCGGTTTATCTAACTATCGTGACGAACTTGTTTACATCGGAAAACGAATGATGGCGGTATTTAATGAAAATAATAAGCGAGTAAACAAAAATGGCAAATATTAAGCATTTAACATAAAAAACTAAAATACCAAAAGGGTGCTTTTTCGCCTACCCAGTAGTTTTAACGAAGCACAGCAAATCTCTGAACTCTCTTTTTTAGTAAAAAAAATTTAAATGACTGTCAATATTTGATGAAGCTATGACAAAGATTCAGCGTTTGACCTTTTCAACGCACGCTTTCAGTACAACTGTTCACTACTGTTATTAATGGTTTCTGGTTTCTGTGACGTGGTCGCCTCACCCGTCGGCTTTTGACGTCGACTAATTTGTCTCGCGTTGGCACCACACTTTGAAGTGGGAAATGAAACTGCCAAAAACAGAGCACAAATGGAAGCACGTTGCACCCAGTTCCCCGACTTTGCCACTCAATAAATTCAACTCCGGACGTTAGTATTATGTTAGTGGAGAGTTTCGTTGCAGCGGAGAGGTAGTCGCAAAGAATTTTATCACAGAGGGAAACGGTTCGTCAAACTCTACTAAGACTAAAAACACCGTGCAGCAAAATCACCAGTGTTGCAGCGGTGAGTGCTTTTTAAACCGTACGATATTGCTGACCATGGTTTTTACCACATTTTTATTAGGGCATGTTAGTCGTTTCGGCTTTTTGCTATGTATTTTACAAAAATTAAATATTTTATTGCTGCAACAAGTGAGTGCAATCATTTCTGTCCCTGGCAAAAAAACGACTAAAGACTTATAAGTTATGCTAACACGCTGCTCCGTGTCGCTGTGATCGACCCGTTCGTGCGTCGCCGCTGATGCAACATAGCGAATGGCTTTTAGTAATAACTCGACGCACAGGCATAGCCGACGCTGCTACAGCGCTTGCGTCGCCAGGACGCTGTCGCAACAGATCCAGTCGCGGCGACCAGAACTATATACACGGCGGCTGCAGACGCTGATCAGAACTGATGTAGAGCTTCTCCGAGATACACCGTCTTCAGTGATCTTTAGCGTTTGTATCTGTGAGATAGCAGCTTGATTAGCTGGCCTCTGTTTTCGTAGGTAATAGTAGCATTTTGCCAGTTGTGTCGGCGTCAGTCGATGTCCGGTTATTGAGATGTGTTTCAAACTAAACGGTTCTGCAACGACGTGGTTGATTTATCTGCTGGTAATCATCGTTGCTACAATATCACAAGGCAAGTTGATGCAATTTTAAGATTGTCGCTGTGTTATTTGTTGTTTATGATAGGCTAATCATTGCAGTCAATCTCGCGTCGTCGATTTACGTACATTTTGTTGTATTTCATTTGCAATATGTCGCTGATTTATATTTTTACTAGACTGCATAAAGTAACGTTACAGCTGAAACGAACATTTTTAGGGCACGTTGTACTCGTATGCTAAAAATATTTTACAATAACACTACCAAGCCTAGACCATAAAAAATAAAATAAAAACATTCATACTTTTCCTTATTATATCCCATCTGTAGCGTATAGAAATGTAGCGAATTCGAAGCCTATGACGTTGGAAGCACTATATACCCTAGCAACAGGGGCGTCTACACCATATGAACGTTGGAGCAAACGAGATGTAGTGAACTGCGGTGGGGAAGCCGTGGAGAGCTACAGAAATTTACCAAAAAACAATAAAAATGAGGCTAAAACTTGGAGAGATGGAAATGCGGCTGCTATTAGTATTTTACGTCAAATTATGTTTTCGCAATGGTATTTCTAGAGTTTTGAAGCGTAGGCCTATAAATGAAACGTAAACAAAAAAGTGCATTCGAAACAAACGCTCCGGCGAAATGCATTGAGCGCTGTTTTAGCGATCGCTAGGCTTTTTTGTTAACTTTTTTTGCTGTTTTCGGCCACATAGATTATTAGTTTACCGTGTTCTCGCTACGTCATATCACTTTCTGTATAGCAAACATCGCATCGGCAATATTTTATCTTATGCATGCCGGGTTGTGCATTTTTCATCACAGTTCCGTGGACGTACTGACGAAGAAAGTCCACTTTAGCGAGTTTCGGAGATGCTGCAGAAATACGAAAATGGAAAAGTAATTGGGAAATGGCCCGAACATGTGTACAAATCTTCAGACACAGACAGACTGTCGTGTAGCTTTTAGGTGTTCGCTATCTTGGAATCCGTTTATTTCAAATAGCAAATATGCTTCAGGCGTGGATTTTAACTACATTGCATATAACAGTATATGTTTTATCTCATCGTACTGCACTGCCTGTCGTGGAATGCTTTTATAGAGCAACGCAAATGCATTTTGTTATATTGGATTTCTATAGTCATTATTAAATATTAATTGACGGCAATAAACTCTATCGGAGAAAACTCATAGCGCCTCGTACGTGTACAAGTATGTTACAATTTTTCTTGCCTAAAAAGACGGCAAACCGACAATTGGAGCATTTAATATTAAGTTTTAAAATGTTTTTTAGATGTTAAATGGTTTTGAGTGATCTTGAATAGATAGACATTGTGTATCTTGATTTATACAAATTTTTGTCGTGTTGCAAACCATAAGGGTCACTACGGATCCATGTTTTTTTTAGCTCTCAGCTAAGCACTAGTTTATAGTAATTATTTACACCACAAGACCACGAGTGCATCGATCGGTGTGCGTGCATGTTTACGCACTAGCTTTCACCGGTAAGCTTACTTATTGCGCCTACCTATAAATGGACGACTATGAGTTAATTTGGGTGGTTTGGGGGTTATTCAAAAATTACGTTACGTTATAAAAAAGAAAATGAGGTCCGTTCGATATGGTGTGTATAGGATCACGCAGATGTCTCGGTAGTGAGTTCCATGTCATCGGGCCAACGACAGAGAAAGCCCGACGTCCGTATAAACTCAGTCGGTAAGACGGCACAACAAACTGATGACTGGCAGCAGAACGAAAATGATGTCTTGAGGCAGTCGCAGAGACTGGAGTGCAGTGTGCCGCAAGATATCGTGGGACAGTTCCATCCAGATAGAGACGCATAAACATATTGATGCGCTCAGGTGCGTCAAGCCAGTGAAGCTCAGAATGTATCAGCTCTACAAAGGCGTGCACCAGTGTCATAGCAGACTCCGTACTGAGTGCACGTCGGACATGTCGAAGTTGACGAAGATGGTAGAAGCAGGTCGCGCTGACCTTTGTGACGTGTTTCTCGATGCTGAGGTCGGCTGAGAACTCAACTCTGACATGCTGACTTAGATGAATAGTATTAGCAGCAAGCTACAGGAAAAGAAAACCTGCGCGAGAGAGTGCTCCGTACCAACCCAGAAAAGTTCAGTTTTGTCCGTGTTTAGCTTCAGCCGATTTGCAGACATCCAATAATGTCAGTGCTTAGCTGAGAGCTAAAAAAAACGTGGATCCGTAGTGACCCTTATGGTTTGCAACACGACAAAAATTTGTTGACGATGGTTGACGTCATATCACAATTACGGCACAATTACAACTGTGTGTCGTCAGCAAATGAGTGTATTGTTACTTGGTGCTTATTAGTCCGCCCGAAAACGATAGTTTTCGGAAGGACTTATGTTTTACTGCAGATGTTTTTTTTCTCCCGACGCGAGATCTCCGAGATGCGTGGGCCGACCGACGTGAAATTTTGCACGATGGTCAGTACTAGGCCCTATTTTATAACGCCGGTCCAAAATTTTTGGGGGGCGCACCCCAAAAAAATTTCGGGGGCGAAAAACATGCAAAATTTGGCCCGATTTCGGACGACTTGGAAGTTCGGCAGCGAATATCTCCGAAAAGGATGAAGATATTCAAAATCGTCAAAGTCATTCCGTCTATCGCGATTCCTCCTGCGTTAGGCGAAACAAGTCCGGTGAAGTTTGGTCCAGTGACCTTGGAGATTTAGATGTGAAATCGTACCCACCGAAAGCGCATTTTCCGGAAGACCATATTGCGGCCCCTAGGGGGTGCTGCACCCCCAAATTTTTGCACGCGCTAGAGAATGACCAAGTCTTACTAGCGCACCCCCCACCGGGGACAGGGGCCCCCCTTACAACTTTTTTCAAAGGGGGGGGGGTAAAAAATTGGCTTAAAATGGAATAAATTAGCGCTTATAACTTTGGAGTTAGGGGGTGTAGCCCGACGAAACTTTGGCACTTGACGCGGCTCTAGATTGGGGTGTTAACGCAAGTACGAAATTTGGGGGCACCGCCCCCCTTAAAATTTGGGAGGGCAAAAAATGTGCAAAAATCGGAGCGATTTACGACAACTTTCGAGTTTAAGCGCAAATATCTCTGGAACCGATGAAGATAACGATATAATCTAAACGGCGTTGACGAGAGCGATCCTTTCGGCGTTGGACAAAAAAATTTGTGAAATTCCGTTCACTACGAACCAAGTTATAAGCGCTAATGTTGACCTACCCTAAGTCGCATTTTTCGGAAGACCATATTTCGGCCCCTAGGGGGTGCTGCGCCCCCAAATTTTTACACGCGCTAGAGAATGACCAAGTCTTACTAGCGCACCCC
>Ga0056128_1002196_pt1 | contig 22866 bp, 10 predicted proteins | sample WorMetLIZISLAND2_FD_71113 | JGI IMG/M metagenome (GOLD analysis project Ga0056128, IMG submission 71113) | Marine gutless worms symbiont microbial communities from Max Planck institute for Marine Microbiology, Germany - Olavius geniculatus... ... | reverse complement strand
ATTGGTCATTGGTTGACGCGTACGTGAGCGTAGTCACGTAGGCCACCGACGCCGTTAGACAGTGCCTACTGTAATGCATTCCTGCTTGTTCATTGCTCAGTTAAAAACTAAACCATGTCGTTTCAGTTTAGTCCAGTTCCGTTACGTCGCCTTGTACGTGCCTTGAATCGCAGTGCGTGCGTTGTTGTTGTTAAACGATAGCTGTGATGTCGTTATAATCTTTCTGACTTTTCTCTTTCAGTCGTTATATCGTCGGTCGTCGGTCAATATTTTTCACGCTGATAACTTATTGTCCGTAGCTTCGATGTCTGTACATGGCCGACACGCCACGTAGAACGGTGGTAACCGTAGCGTTTGTTTACTACCGATGTTTTCTGCACCACGTGCGTACGACGTCGTTATTGCAACAAAATTTAAACTGCATTATTCAGCTCGTAAGCTCACAGGTTGTGTGAGACCGTAGGTCGGCACAGCAAGGCAGAATTTTTTGGTGAAATGTGGATTCTAGAAATTTGCGCTACTCAAAGATACCTATTCCAACACTTGTGTCTTGCGTATTCTGCGTAGATCTACTAAGAATGACAGCCGTTTTGTTCTTTACACGAGTCTTGTAAGCCCAGAATTTTAAAAAATAGGCCTAATAATGATGATGAGGATGATAGCCTTTACATAAAATCAGAGCGTCTGCATTTTTGGCACATATTCATTTAGCTTCGTGTTGCTAATCTCGTACAGAAATTTAAGAAAATTAAATTGTTCTTTTGACGATGAATGCGCTTCGTTATTCAACTAAATTCTGAAAATGTACTGGTCCGGCTTTTCCCACTTTGCCGTTTGGGCCCTTTGTGCGTGGACACTTGAATATTTTCTTGTCCTCAGGATTTTACCCGTTTCTTCCCACTGAACAAATTTTCCGTCCAGTTTGAATTAGCGCTGGCTACGACTAGTTTTTGTACTGGTTCACTTTAGAAAAGTTGCGGATTAACAAGTCATTAAATTATTGATTAACCACCCTAATCCGTCTATTTTTCAGCTCCCAACTTTCATCGTGGGGCGTAATTTACAAAAAAACTTTCTAGGGATTTTCACAACATCGTGCTAGGTTTTACATCATAAATCATTTCAGGAGCTGCCCCAGGTTTTTTGCGTCGTAAGTTATTCCTAGATTTTCCTAAGAATCTTTTTAAAGCACGTTTTCTTCCTAGGCTATTCCTACGTCAGACATATTGCGCAGGTTTTGTTTAGGAACGACCTAGGAAGTTTTTTTTGAATTAGGTCCCATTTTTCGGATTTCTTACAATTGATGGCGTTCGCTTTTTCTACGGTAGATGTTCGCTCCGTATTAGCGATAACATACAACTGCTGATGAACCAGTAGGTCGACTACGCGGTTTTGAGTGACTTGACTTTAATTGAAATGTAGCTATTTTCATTTTTAGATTTTTTAACGATTAATCGTTTGATAAATCGTTAATTTTTGTACATAGGTTTATATATGTAGTTAGAATATTTGCGGATTACCCCGCAGGCTGGCTCATGGCTCGGTTGTGTCTATCCTATAAAAATGTTTTGCCGGTTGTGGCCTATCCGAGCTGACATTCCACGGCAAACGTGTCCATGTGGACACTAACAGCGAGTCCGTGTCGAATGGGCGGTTTTTTCTGGTCAAAGAAAAGTTTCCTATTTTTAGTCAGTGTCTGCATACTTAAGAGTCCGGGTCACGAAAATAAGTACTCGAGTCTACTCTGGCAGTACTACATGACTGTTTTCGAAGTAGCCTAATTGTAAATTGTAATCGATAGTTTTGTAGTATTGTGTCTGTGTTGTGTTTCTTAGGTCTTTGTAATTCAGGTAGTAATTGTAATTCTGTTATCTTACTGCACTGTGCGCTGAAAACCCCGAAACTAGTAATAATTATAATGCCCTGTGTTAAGTACTTGCTCTTTCTTTTTTGGAAGATGTGCTAAAACGGCGAACCTAGATTGTTATTATTGTTGCTGTTATAAAATGCAGTGGCGTAGGCAGAAATGTGAATTGGGGTCCTCTTTTCTTTTCCCCTCCTTCCCTACCCTTTTTCGTCTCTTTCTTTTTTTCTCCCTTCCCTTCACCTCTACCCTCTTTGCTCCTTTCCTCTCCCTCTCTCTTTCTTCCCTTAGAAGTAGGACTTCTGAGTTATGAATCCAGATAGGATTCGCCAGGAGCCTGGGGAGCGATGTGAGCTCCCCCAGCGCGGTCTGGGGCGGAGCTCCAGCCGAAATCGAATTTGGTGCATTATAACTTTAAAATATAAGATCTGGTGATAACAGTTTTAATTTCAACTGACCATATTGGCAAATTTAGTGCAGTTTAAACGTGTGCTTATGTCTTGTCTGGGCCCTGAGCCCCCTTGTCTACGCCAGTGTTATAATTAGCAGGCTGCTTGCTGAATACGGCTCATATTTGACTCAACTGGTCGACAAATGTGCGAGTTCTTTTGTATATCCCTTTCCCAGAACTCGTGCAAAACGTTGTGTACTATTTTCATCAGAATAAAAATTACTTAATTACGATTCGAGTATTCTGTTAGTCCGCAAATTCAGTCGCAGCGAACGTGCGTCTTTGTATTATTTATTTATTTATTATTTTATTATAAAATCGTACACGAGAAATTGACAGAGTATGACTATGCCTACGGGCGAGTACTTCTGCTAATTTATCTGTGAGATAGCTTTATTTTTTTTCTCAAAGTCATCATTGATTCAATTATTTTGATTCGATTTTTACCATTTTGTAATTCAAGTAATTGATGTTTTTTTGTTACTTATTTACTAGAGTTTTTGTAGCAATTTGCGGCTTGCTCCACCAGTGAGGTTGTCTTTAATAATGTCCTAGACATTTGTTACAAAGCCATTGGGTGGTAACTGCAGCCAGACAGACAGACAGACAGACAGACAACGTTGTGAGTGAATAACGCGACGTCCTGTTTGGGTGCCGCATATACAGGGTGGGCCAATAAATGGCACCATTTATTGTACGCCTCATAACTTCACCAAATATTAACCGATTTTCGAAATTCTTTCACTGCAGGAATCAGGAGACAATTTATAATGAAACTGTCACTACAGATCCCACCACATCTCAAGTGTGTCGCTACACTACCTCGTGAAATGTCAGGCACTCAAGCCGGCGACGCCACTGACCGGTTGCGTGATCAACGTTGATCGAGCCTGGCATTGTGGCCCCCAAACAACCTAGACTTAAATCCAGCTCATTATGCTGTTCGGCATGACCTTCAACAGATGGCCTATCAATGTTGACGTTTCACGACAGTCAACCAGCTAAAGAAAGCTATTGTCGCTGAGTGGGGCAAAGTGCCGCAGCGTTTGGTTGATCGCGCCATTGGCAGTGTTTGAATTGTGAAAAATTAGCTGGGGCGGTTAAACTTTACGACGGTCGAACCGTCGGAGACCGAACGAAATCGTGATGTAAATGGTATGTATATAGTATATAGCGGATCCCCCTGTACATAATTTGACAGCGTGTTAGGGGGGTTGAGAAAACAGTTGGGGTTCAATCCTCCAACCCCCCGGCAATTCAAACACTGGCCATTGGTCAGTGGCGTCGCCGGCTTCGATGCGTCGTTCAGCATCAAGGCGGACACATTGAAAATTTGATGTGAAAACTGTAAAGATGTGATTTTTAGACAATAACTGAGACAACAAGCGCGTTGTTTCTGTTGTTAATTTCTTAAAATATGTTGTTACAAAAGTCGTCTTGTTTTTAATTGTTATTTTTAAGACACTGACATTTCACAAGGTAGTGTAGTGACAGTGACACATTTAGGATGTGATGGGATCTATAGTGAGAGTTTTATTGTAAATTGTTTCCTGATTCTGACAGTGAAATAATTTTGAAAATCGGTTAATATTTGGTGAAGTTATGAGGTATACAAAAATGGTGCCATTTTTGGCCCACCTTGTAAGTTACTCTTACGCAGTCAAACAGACTAAAGTCGCATAAATAAACCACCAACTACACGTAGGTATTATCATGTTTAGTCTATACACAATGCTCGTTACAGTTGTTGAGCGTAGGCAGTGGCAGTGATTAGCTAGCTATTTGTACTATACGACATACCATCAGTTAAGTTATTAAGCAACAATAATTAAGCACTTGTACAGTAATTAGTCTACATGTACACGAGGTCGCGGGAAAAAACCTGCAGAATCGGTCGACGAATACCTACAACATACAGCACGAACCAACACGAAACTGGCCGCGATTTTTAGTTACATCGCGCGCATCGAACGGTCGCAAATTGTGATTTTTTGTATTTGCAGACATTAGGTAGGCCTTATTATTCGTCTATCGTCAAGGCCCAAAAAGCGAATGTTTTTCACTCTAGCCGTACACAATCTTTTTTCGCGGGGTTAGGCTTTCGGGCCTGAACTGTATATTGTAGCCATTTCAGATTTTATTAAAATACTTAACGTTTGGCGACGTGCAAAAGCCTGTGTCGCAAGTCAATTTGCGAGTCAACAACAGACGTCTCGAATTTCTATTACGCACTGGCCTTGTGAAAATCATTTCCTTTATCCAGGTTAAAAATAATATTTTAACTCATAAGTAGTTAGCCTAACTGTTGAAATTTGAAGTCCTGGCAGCCAGACACGACACGGCGAAGTTGCATTCAAAGCGTTCGTACACTCGTAATTCTGATAATGAATGTGCATAATTACCGCGTATCAACGGATCACACTGACACTTATCTAGAATCCACTGCACCAGTGGCGTCGCGATAGGGAGAGGCGGGGTAAGGAGGCAATTCCCCCTGTCCCGCCTGCCCCTTAAATTTTGGCTGTCGAAAAACTGTCGAAAAATCTTGATGGACAATCGTTGTTCAAAAGTGCAAAATTTTGGACTAATCTACCACTTTGGGAAAAATTAGAGCAAAATCGAAATTTCGAGCACACATAATCTCCGATGACAGAAATTTGCAACTGTTTGTCGCAATTTGCAGTGCGTGTCGGAACATTGCAAATTCCTGCCTCGCGAGTTTTTTTAACGCAGGACGCCGCTGTAGGCTAACTGCACCGATCCTTTGTTCAAACACGCGCACGCGACACGCCGGATTATCTCACAGTAACCTATTTCACCGACCCGTTCGACGCTCATTACGTTAGGCACAGAATCGCAACGTTATGCCGTGGCTACACGTACCGATTTCCTCGTCTGAGGTGTTGCCCGACGTCGCCGAGCCTTCCGAGGTTTAAAACCTCGGACGAGGAAACGGGTGCGTGTAGCCACGACATTAGACAGTAATTAAGGTACACCATGAACGATCACACACTAATAAAAAAAAACAAAACGTCGACTTAAATACACGCACAGTTTGTTCAATCTAAAATGTGCATGTAAAAAATTATGATAGCACACGTATTATGCTAAGATTACGTTTATTAAAGTTACACAAATTACACATAATAGATCGTGTTTCACTTCGTAAACACAGAATAGAAACGTCGTCACAAATATGCAGGACGATCCAAAAAAACCCACCGAGTTTTATTCGCAACTGCATCAAACAGGACCTACTAATCAATTTCAACACACTGAGCAGTAGGCCTAAATGCTCCATAAGTTGATCTTGATCATTACACTTTTAATGTTTCTGCATGCTACACCAGTGCGTAAAAGTCAGCTATTAAACGTTTATAGGCCTATTCACAAGAAAGCTTTTCTGGAGGGGTGCTATCTCTAGCGATCACTCTTACTAATTACTGCTGTGTCTGTGAAATAACTTCGAAAATTTTAATATTCTGGCGAAAAAATGAAGGTGTGAAATTTGGTGGCTTATTAGGCTATGGAACAGAGCCATTGAAAAATTCCTAATTTATTACTGCCATTGTCATTCGCTACATTTTTTGAATCGTGCACTGCATTCTTTACTCGTTAGTCGTCTTATCAATTCAATATTACACATGAATGCGGTGACACACGCTAACAAGGCAGAATAGAGCTCTATACTGTTGACGATTCTAATTATAAAACACTCGACCGTAAAGAACAAACTCCATTTGCTTTACAACAAATCGAACTAACAACAGTTCGAGCGTAAACGCCCGCGCAAAAGATTTCTCCACGCATACAACATATTAATGAGGCTAAAATGAGCTTTCAACTTTCGCTACCCTGCCATCCAAGATTGTGTCAAATCAAGGTCCCGGATTTTATCGCAAAGTCGCCGTGATGGAATTTGGGCTTTAGCCGGCTGACGGGTGTAAGCGTCCCAGACAAAGCCGCGCCCTGACATAAGTTACCTTATTGTGGATACGAGAAAAGAGAGACTATGTTGCAAGCTTGTGCCGAACGAAAAGTTGAGTAGCAGAAAACATCAGTTCTCGATACTTTCTACCGCATAGGCCTACGTTCGAGGGCAGGGGCATAGCAACGGGGCGGAGGTATATCGATATCCGCATACTGAAGCCACATAAACCTTTCACAGAGTAAAAAAAGACGTCACAATGGTTATTAAACTAATGTCCTCCCAAAATCAGTCTAAGTGAATTTTATACCTCGTCAAAAGAAATTTCTGGCTACACCCCAGCTGCCAAGGGTTGCTTTCGTAAAAGCGGTTCTGTCTTGGTTTTTTTGTAAACGTAGAGGACGTACCCATATGTCCAACGTCTTTGAATAGACTCATAGGTTGAAACGTTATTTAATAAGTTACACAAAGTCATCTAAACACAACGTTTTGTTTTGACACAGATTGTTGACGTTTCGACAACAGCTGCTTACCGAAACGTCAATAATCTGTGTCAAAATAAAAGGCTTATTTTCGACGAATTTTCTATAACTTATTACGCATGTCCAACACTTTTTCATGTTTACTCTATGCAGTTAGACGAGAATGAAGCTGTTGGGGTTCTGCGCGTTGCACTGGCAGTCGTCCTCCCGTGACTTCATCACCCATCGACCGCGGCAGCCGGGCAGCGTCACGGCCTTCCAGCGCGTCTGCTTGCGCGCCACCCCGTGTCCACGGCAACGCGTTCCCAGCTGACGTAGCATCGCCGACGGCTGACACTCGACGCAGACGGTAGCACCCTTCACCAGGTGATCGCTGAAGGCCGACTCGACGGGAGTACCGGTCACGTTGCAGCCCGCTCGCACGCTGGTCAGCTCGAACACCATGCAGTACCTGCATCCAGTGACAGCGTACACGATACAGCATCATCATCTATTTACTTATTTCTTTAGGCATTTTTCTTGGAAATTATGATCGAAATCGATCCGGTCGTAACGTTTTGAGACATCCTGCACAGAGACGCAGCTAGACCGCTACGAAAATGCAACCTATTTGGCGGAGGTAGCCAAAATGTTTTTTTTTGGACAAAATCCAAAATCTGTCAACCTTATTTCGTCACGGAGCCAACAACAAAGAAGCAAGCAAAAACCACATGACAAGGTGGTCGCGAAATAAGGTTAGGCCTATAGTGTGTCTCATTCGTTTACGGTTTACGTGTGTGCCACGGAACGAAATCAGTTGCAGATAGCGACGTGGAAAGGTGCTGTTATCTATCAAAGCCTCTTTGTCCTAACTGTAGGCTAATTATTAAAAAGTAACGAGCCATAGGCTGAATTATCCACATCACACTGCACCAAACGGACCAAAATAGGTTACAGAACGTAGGCCTCTATAGGCCTACATACAGTAGGCCTATACGTTGGCTGCCTGTGATAGCCTAGATCTGCAGATCTAGATCTGCCTAGATCTGCACTTGTACCGACCCCAGCGGTCGAGTTAATTGGCGACTGATATCGGGGTTATAGGACGTACGGCGGGCCACACACAACACCGAGTTGAGTACAGTTCAGAGAAAGACCGCCGGTAACGAACTGTCGCTGCAGTACATGTAACTGATATTCCATGGCCACAAACTAGCGGCACAAAACGGGCCATGTCAACGCGCCCTTCCAGTCTGCCCGGTAACAGGTTACAGCGTACATTACTTGGCTTTTCAAGGCGTGTCGGTTCTGTCTCTTTTTAATAATTTTAACTGCAAAGTACCTAGTGACAGAATCGTTAGGTGCTTTGCGCAATAATTGGTTGGGCGACACGAAGAGCGTCCGGCCTATGAGATAGGCTAATGAGAAGTGTTTAAAGTTGAACTAGAATGATACACGTAAGCTTACAGGTAAAGGTCCGGCACTTAACCTACTGTGTGTTCAGGTCAACTCAGCCTCCCTCCTACCCTGCGTGAGATGGGAAACGAGTAGTAGGTTACGGGCTACGAGGCAAAGGCCTGGCTGATTGGGGCGAAATATAACAAAAAGCGCTTCACAATGACTGAAGCGAGCTAATGATGATAGACCATCTAGCTCCAAAAATTTCCAGAAGTTCACCTTCAGGGAACCGGCTCTAACCGAAAGTAACTCCGAAAAAATAAGCTGTTAAGCAAAGGTCGAATGGCTGTCTCTTAATAGGAAACCCATCACAGAGCTACGGAGGGTTACTACCATATGGGATCACAGTGTTAGCTGCCACCCGACGCAGTTGAATGCACACCGCCTTAACCCCAACCAGACAGGGCGGTATTCGATTTACCTACCCCGGAGGGATGGAAGGCTGAGTTGACCTTGATGCTGACTATATGCCGAGATGGTACATCTGTCCACAGTCATCCGCCCATCCAAGCAGTAACCACTTGATAGCGAACCGGCTAGGAGTCGAACCCACGACCTCGCGATAGTAAGTCCGACATTCTATCGTTACACTACCAAGCCACAGCAAGGGCACGTTGTAGCACGCTGGGCAATTATCTGCGGCTGAAAGGATTGTGTGACTGCGTGCAGTCAATTCTGTTCAGCGTCGAACAACAGAAGTCGTTAAGATCGAAAGATAAAGCAGCGACAGCGTCGCGACAACTAGACTGCGGCAGCTAAAACGAATTTGCAAACGAGAACTGAAAAAGGCACAGGATATTTGACCGGCAACCGGTTTAATAGTCAGTGCGATAAAAATACAATAATTACTAAGCAGGCGATAGTAAGAAAAATAACACTAAACCACTGGAACTCGACACCAAAGCGTCCATAGGTCTGCGTGTCTCTCTTAGCTTGGAAAAAATATCAATGTATATCGGAGATAGAACAAAAAGGAAAACGTGAAATGTTAAATCCTAAGATAACTTTTTACCTTTTAATCACTGAAAATCCATTGAGTTCACGTTTGTCTCAAAACAAGACTGGCAGACGTTTGGTGAAAATCCGTCGATACTAAATTTTATCACGGAAACACACGGACGACACGAACAGACAGACGCACTAGCACGGACATAATAGCGCCTAAAAGAGAGAACGAACTTCGGCGCCACCTGAAACGTGGTGGAAGCATCATAGAAAGATTTTTTGTAGTAAAATAACACACTGACGGCGGCAACGGAGAAAGTGTTCAGCGACCGATTTCACTTTCAACGCGTGGTCATCGGTCGGTCATCGGTCAGCCAAAATGACATCAGCGTCGTCTGTATTCTAACGAGAGCTATTAGCTGAAGAAAAACGCCACATTGACCTGTATGTGACGGACCAAACAGTTCACAGACCTCAAAGCACACCAGAAATATCTCAGAATATCCAGAGCGATCGTGAAAATAATAGAGTAGCGCTACTTCGCGAGTGAATTTTTACAACAATATCAGACATAATATTGCTCATCTCGTCAAAAACACGATGAGCATTTATTACGGTAGAATTTTTCGCGCAGAAGTCCTGCCACGTTTGTTCACTGGAAAAGCCTACTATTCATATACAGCCTAAAAGTAAGTAAGCTGTTCGGTATAGCTATACCAGAGGAAGAAGTTACTAACTCGGGTCTGCGAATGACGTTTTGCGCGTCGTAATGTTTGAAGATATTGCGCCGAATGTCACGGAACGGATTGTAGCCGAGTTTGTTGCTCTTGCGCCATCTGCCGAACACCGCCGGAATTATGTACCCTGTCTCTGTACCACACATAACAGATAGCCTGCCAAGGCGGCGAAAATTGAAAAAAAACAACCCCCAAAACACAAAACGACAATTCCAGACTAATCTTAACTTTCTTCAACAAATCTTGTAAAAAGCTCAAAGGATTAACATTTTTAGGCCTACCTCATCCCCATTTCCCATCCATTGATGCTTACGACTTGTTTCTCTAGCAAATACTTCCATTCGAGCATAAGCATAACTGCATGGGAAAAAGCTGAAGAACTGGCAGCAAACAGAGCAGAATGGCGCCAAAGTGTGACCCAGTGCATTTGTCGAAATGCGGGGAAAACTAAGGTCTATCCAAAGTAAAAGAAATGGTTTCGCCACTGCGACCAACACAAGTGTTAATTACAATACACGTACACCATAAATTTATATAGCGCAGCGGCACGTCAAGTTTCCAACGCCGAAGTGAGTAGAGAAAGGGCAAATAAAATCTGTTTCAATTACCGTTTCAAAGTGATGTCAGTAGACTCAGCCGGATCGATCTCTTTGATAGTCAGGCATTAGGCAATGCATTGCCGTTGGAAAACGTCAGCTGGTACTCTGTTCTTGGTAGAAATTTCTCACAAGTGCTATTTTATAAGTGCTAATTAAATGACGGTTCTCAGTAATCTATGTTAAACCGGGATTGTTGGAGATATTTGCGGAAAATGTAACAGGGGTGGGAGGCTCAGTTGAGGTATAATAGGTCTACGTCCTACCTCGTAGTTCGTGGAAGCCGTCCGGTGCTCGGGCCACCTTGCAGTTGGATCCCTCGCAGGGAATCTTCTGTATGGTGGGACCACACGCGGCGCCGCCGTTGAGTGCCGGCTGGAGCACTTGTCTACGACGCTGTTTAGTGCCCGGTCCACACCGCGCGTCACAGTCACTCCATGGGCCCCACTCCGGCGCCAACTGGCAGTCCACCGCTACACACAACAGCACAGCTTCATTCATAGAGGTGCCGACTCTGCCGACTTTTAGCAAGAAACTCGGTACCGCTTTGAAAACAGGGCATCAGCTCCGTGCATTTCGTTTCGTTATAATGCTACCGGTACTCTTGATAACTTGAAGCTTTCGGATCGTAAAACTAAAGTATTTCGCGGAGCTCATAGTGAAGATATCGTGACCATAGCTTGCGTCGTTTCGATAGAGACAGGGTGTGATAGGCATACAGTAGGACACCTCTGTCATACGACAGCATCTGCATAGCAAGTTAGGCTGACGCCCTGTCAAAATTGCCGTGCGATCCAACTTTCTTCTTTCGCAAATCCTGTTGTCAACTTCCCTCTTTCCGCGATTTTTCTTTTTATTTCTTTTTTCCAACTGCTCCCGTTTTTCTTTCCACGTTTAATTTTCCCTGCTGGTTAAGGCCAATTGTCTTATATTCATTTGCACTGCAGTGTCTGACTAAATGACGCACGCAACGTAATGAACACAAGTAATTTGAGCTCACGTGACGCGCGATAGCTGCGGTCTTAGCACCTGGAAAATCGGTGTACAGCGTGCAATAAAATAAAAATGCGTCCGGAAAAAGTACCCAAATTTGAGGCATACGTACAGAAGACTCCTTGAATTTATAAGGTCGAAATTTAAATGGTTAAAATTTCATACGCATCCAGGTTGCCCCAGTCCATCTCCAGCCATTTCGGTGCAGTTCACTCTTGAAATGTGCGCCGCAGCAAAAAAAATATTGCAAAAAGACAATAAACCTCCTACTTTGAAAGTTTAAGGTCATTCAAGGTCATCGAAGTTAACACCGTAAAAAGCTTGTCACTAGTACTTGTTACGATAAGCAGTATATATGTGCCTGTCTGCAACTGTTTTCACGCTAAATGAGCCAACAGCGGTAAAATAACCACTTTTGGGGGGTACCCTTTTTTGACGCCCGCTTGCTTGCGCAGGCCTTTTTGAACCAAGAAGGGGGTCGCTAAAATCTGCCTTTAATGTTGAAAATTTCGTGTGCAGGTTGTCTTGGTCTATCTCCAATCATTTCGGCGCAATTTGCTCATAAAACGTGTGTCGCAGCACAAAATCGCGAAAAATTCACTAAAAACCCTTATTTTGGGAATTCAAGGTCGTTCAAGGTCATCGATGTTAATACTCATAATAAGCTTGTCACTAGTGCTTGTTATGACATGCAGCATGTTTTTGCTTATCTGCAACCGTTTTTTACGCTAGACGAACCAATAGCTGTAAAATACAAACTTTTTAGAGGGGTAGCCCTTTTTGACGCCCTCTTTCGAGACGATCCCTGTCACACAGGGGCACGAAATTTTGTCACAAAAATCTAGAGTCCTTGCTGCCTTCGGGCAGCCCACAGTGAATATTATGCGATCATACAGCTTACGCCGTTTTGATTCAGATCCAGAGTGTAACTGACAGACGGACAGACGGACGCCCAGGCTATAGCTAAGACGCGCGAAGCATTCTGCTGTCGCGCGTAAAAATGCAATATATAGCGCCTACACGGCTTCCATGCTTACAAACGTCCGTTGCGTTCTCTGCGTAATTGTTTGCGTACTTTTAATGCGTCGCCAGTTGGATCAAAAAGTACGCAAAAGCTTGCGTTGCGTGCGTTGCGTTCGGTAGGCTTTAGTTGCGTTCCGGTATTTTGCTCGGCGAGTGATTTCACTTGCACTCGCGCCGTGCATTGCCTGTTTTTTACTCGCATCGGACGAGGAAATTATAGATTTTCGGTCAGGGCGCTTGTGTCCGAGATTACTCAAAAATGCGAACGTATTTCGGTGGAAATTTTTTGTGGCGTTAGAGTATGAAGTCCTAGATTTTGGCGGCGTCCGGATCTTTTCCCTGGCTTTTATCCCCCCAAATTTGAAGTCGAAATCGGGCGCAAGTTCCCCCCACTTCTGGGTTCATGTTCCCCTCAATTTCGGGCTCAACCCTTTCCCTCCCCTTCGGGCTCCCTTTCTTTCCTGCCTTCCCTCCATGGCCCTATATATACACCTTTATTCGTCAAGTGACAGTCATGAAAGGAACATAACTAATAACGATAAATAATAGTAAAAAAATAATAATAACAAAATAATACAGTTCATCAAATGTCCATTTCACCACAACAAGCATGGACCTATTTTCTACTAACCAAGATCCGCCCTTTTTCCTTCCCCTTTCTCTGTACTCCGCTTCCCTATCTTTATCTTCCTTTCCCTCTACTTCCCCTCCTCCCATTCTCGTTCCTTCCTCTTCCCTTTCCCGAGGGGCCCCACACTCAGCTAAAGGGTCTAGCCAGCCAAGTTCTGTAAGCTCCCCCAGCAAATCCGGACAGAGCCCGGCCGACAAATGGTTTGTGAACTGCATTTTGAGGTCAAAACAGCTATTCTGGTGATAGCAATTAATACTGCCACGCAGGGTGCATGTTCTATGTGAAACAACTTGCCAAATTGTGGCGTGGTATGAGCATGGGCAGCACTGCAGTGCGGCGACTCAACGACTACGTCTCTGCACTATCGTATTGGCGCACAAAGCAAAACTAAACTAAACTAAGGGCAAGTTTTGTTAAGGGTACAGATTAAAAAATTGGGGAAAAGTAAAAATAGGGGGAGTTTTGTTAACGGTGTAGTTTGACCAGTGAAAATAGGGGGAGTACAAAAATAGGGGGAGTTTTGTTAAGGGTGTAGTTTGCCCAGTGAAAATGAACGGGGAGTTTTTTTTATCTGTAACCTTATCAAAACTTCCCCCCTATTTTTGATTTACACCCTCAAAAAAACTTTCCCCTATTTTTCACTGGGCGCAAGCTGCGCCTACTAGGTATAGGGATAGAAGCCACTGGATCCTTTTATCTGGAGGATCTTTCAGGAAAAGGTCTTTACCGCTAAGAGACAGAACGTAAACTAAGACTCGGTTGTCTTCGCCAGGTGGCAACACCGTTATCGGCATAGGGTTGAGGGCTCTGGTCGGTTCTTGGCGCCCTTGGCACGTGGAGGAATGAAGACTGTAGCCTAGAAAACTGACTGCCGAATCTCGGTTGTTTATTAAAAAGTTAGGTAAAAAAAGTCTACACAACGTCGCTCAACATTGCCGGCAATATCAATAGCGACAGGTGCTGCTCGCAGTAGGCTCTAAGTGACCGGTGCGAGCGTGATGGTGGTCTAGGATAAGCCGAGGTCAGCCCCGCACAACACAGCTCACTAAACGATCGGGGACTCGCACCTTGTTTGGACTGTGACTATACCGGGGAACTGGGTTTCAAGCAAAGTGGGTTTCAAGGGTAGGGGAACGGTGCCGAGAAAAGGTGGGCCTGTGTGCGGAGTTAATTCTGCTAGTCTTTGACGAGTAAAGTGGTTTAAAACAGTAATTCTGTAATTCTGATGTTGAAAAATCAATGCATAACAATGGTAATAAAACTGGCAGCGACCGATGTTCACAAACCTCCGCCGAGAATGTCAACACGTGAAATAATTTAAACGCTGCACAAGACGTCACGCCAAGAAATAACCGACTCGAACACGCTTTGAAGAAAACCGGCCTACAACCCAAGATAGGCCTATAAAATAAAAAGTTTGTACAACACTTCTGTTTTACAGTAATTCATCACTGCATTTATGGCACAGCGTCACATTCTTGCTGTCACCGCTAACTCCGCTTTGTCACATCAGTTGGCCACAGATGTCGTCATCTATAGGCTAGCCATTCTGTTGTGTGACACCGGCAACGCGCGATGTCACATACAGAAGCCGCATCTTAACGATACATTAATAATATCATCGGTCAGTGATTAATTGGTCTGCGGTAAAAGTCACAGGCATTGTATCGTATCGAGAGGTCGTACCAGTTCACTTGGTCATTATAAATGACGCCTCGATGATGCCAGCGATACGATAACAGCAATTTATAGTGCACGCAATAAGCCGACGTAACGCCAGCGTGTGTTACCTACCTCGCGGAATCAAGCAGCGTGTAAACGATTAAAACTCGAGAAAGATAAGCGTTAAAATTAAATGCACCTGAAAAAATCACCGAAGGTGATCCGAACTGCGGAGGGCACCGACGGTCTACGCAGGTCGATAGATAAGGCTTGAACCCGAACCAGAACAACATTGTGTCGGCTCAGTGCCAACATATTGTGCGGCCGTCCGCCTAAAGCTGTACAAGCCTAACCATAACCATGACCTTCGACACTTTGAATTAAAAACTGGCACAACCATTACTCCTAATCTGAGGTACGCTCACCTCAATTTTGGGTTTTCAAAGTTTTTTGCTTTCGAGTTTCGACCAATACAGAGGACAGGCAGACGGACAATAGACGGACGGACAAGACCAGTAATGCGGCCTACTAGGACGACCGCATAATTAACCCGCTTACGACCTAAGACGGCCGGATGGACAAATAATTCCATCAGCATCCACAGTCATAAACGCTGAAAAAAATTTATTTGCAACACATTTCTGGAGGTGACGTCATTGCTGAACTTACGTCATTGAATTACTTACGTCGGCAGGCCTGTGCGTAGTCGTCGCAGCAGTCGCCGACGTCGAGACAAGCGGCATCACAGAAGCACGAAGTTGCGATGTGTTTCTTCTCAACACTTCCTCCTCCTCCCAAGTCTTCTGCCTCGTCCTTGAAACGCAGCACAGGCAACGCACGAGTAAAGGTCCGTACAGAGCGACGTAACTGAACTGAACTGACATGGTTTAGTTTTTGACGAACTGAAAAATGGGCAAGCAGTAAGACATTACTGTGTAATGGCGTCGGTGGACTACGTGACTATACACTCATGTACGCGTCAACCAATGACCAATGGGCTCGCCCTGCTTGCACATTGGTCAGTTCGTGAAAAACTCAACCGTCAGTTCAGTTCAGTTCAGTTACGTCGCTCTATCCACGTCTTAAAATGGGCGGTTCCAAACGTGCTCTCTCCAACTATAGCCTATTTGTGCCATGTTCGCGTATAATCATATAAACCACCAAAAACACGAACAGCTCGTTACGAAAAATCATTACCTTATTCATTTTAGGTTAAAATCCAGCTATAGACTGAAACGCACAGAAAATGTTTCATTCGTTCAGATGTGGTGTCCAAATCTAAAATTTAGGATTTGGAAGTTCTCATTTCTCGAAGAGAGTCGCGGAACTTACGTCTTCGACGACCCCACGACACGTGTTGTTCTTGCTCTGACAGCAGAGTCCAGCCGCCATACAGCTGCCGTGCTTTATTGCAGACACCTCCTTCAGCACAGGTGCCGCTGAGTCGTCGTGGTCGTCTTCCACGGCCTGGGCTGGCCGAGTCACGACAAACACCAACACGGCTAGCATTATCACCGCCACTGTCACCTGCATCAGAAAAACACTACAGTAAAAGACGTGCAGACAGCAACAGAAATGAACAGAACTATCGTAAAAACGTTAAAAAAACGTTAAGTCCTATACCGAACTATAAGGCCCATTGGGCGGCGCTGATCTCCATTTCCACAGCCCTCAGCTATACACCAGTTTACACTGCGAGACCAAGGACACGCGGGGCTAGTGCATCGCGCGGTGTGCTTGTTTACGTCCCATCTTTTGCTGATACTCATTGGGTCTAGCCGCCGAGGATGGCCAGGCTGAGTTGACCTGGGTGGGTGGTTACATACTGCGATCGTTTATCCGTCTGTATCAAATGCCTGGTTTATTCTTAGCCGATGTTATCCATAGAATTTCCAAACTCGCATCTTTCAGACTGTTTTGGTGACACCGTCGGCACAACAAACAGTACTAATTTCCATTTTTCATATCAGACACACGTATGTCCCTATTTAAAATAGGCCTGCAAGATCTAAACCATTATTAAATTAACGCATGCAAAAGTGACATCAACTACTTCCAACGAAGCAGACCAACCTTCATCTTATTCAAAGCCACCGTCATCGAACAACGTAGTCTCACTCGTCTGTCGTTCTGCGATGTTCAACCAAGTGATGCTGTATACAGCAGCAGCGGCAGACCCGGCTGCAGAGTGCGGATTCAGTGACGTAGAACTTGGAACAACTGCGAAGTCTGTGACGCACGTCCAGCGAGACAACAGTCCACTGCTCTGTGACTGAAGGACGCTCAAACGATAAGAAGCAACCTGGTTGTTAGTGGACCTCACCGCCCAACCACTCGACACTCGACTCGGGAGGCTCGAGCTGACTGATCAACTTATTACGCGGAATGGCCACACACGGCCGCCTTACCAGTTACCACCCAGTCAGTCACGATAGCCGACTATAGCCTGACGGGTTCGCGGCCGGCACACACTGCTACCGTCCTCGGATACCTAGACTGCGAACAATTGGTAATAATATATGATTGCGTAGGAAGTGACACCGGATTGGCGTAAAAAACCCTTCTCTTGCACAGTCAACAAATGCAAATGCAGATTAATGATGTCGACGTGACTGTCATGATTGTCAAACATTTCTCGATGCATTATCGCACGATTATCTCTTCGCTATCATTTTGCGACCGTCTTAACATATAGGTAGCATTACGGGTCTTGCCGTCCGTCTGTCAGTTTGTTAGTCTCGTACTAGGTTCTAACTCGAAAACAAAAAGAGTAGAACAAAAACGAAGTTGGTGCAAACGCTCACATAGCAAGATTAATTGATGTGCTAATTATCAATTGAAAACGTCAAAAAAATCTCCAGAACATGACGTACATCTCGCGTAAATGTTTAACTGAAATGAAGTAAAGTAAATAAAGTGTCAAATTTTATAGCCCTTAGCCCCTTACTCCAAATAGGCTAAATCTCCAATGCGCTCTGATACGGCTGACGGATCGCGCGCTGGACAAAATAAAACTCAGAGGCGTGTGGCGACTCGCGCGCCCACTGCACCCTTGGAACAGTGCATAAGGGCGTATGATCTTCAGGAACTAAACGGATGGTCGCATACATGTTGACACAAGGTGTGACATCTTTGCTTGTTGAAAATCGCCCGTCTGTTCCGACTGACGAAAACTCGTATTATACTTACGATTTTTGTGCGGACTGTACAAGACTTTATTTCCTTAAGTAGGCCTACTTAATTACGTTGCTCCTGAAACGAACTGGAACTGATTGATAATTCTTTGCTTTCGGCGCAGTCGGTCAGCAGGTGTGATCCGAAGCGGAAGACCGAAATTCGAACTTTCTCACTAGACAGTGAAATTCACGACGTGCGACATTGTCTGCACTCAAATGCACTCACCGAAGATGCACGCTGGGTTGTCAGTCGACTCCCTACAGCCTGTCTTTGTACTTCCTGCTTCACAGCGCCTGCGCTCGTCATCGACCTCAACACTGGCTGTATCACTGACAGTCTGACACGGTTCTCCACGATCGGCGACCGAACGTTCCCTGTCGCCGCAGCAAGAACTTGAAACAGTCTGCCATCAAAAGTGACGTCTTCAAATTGCTCCTAACATTTGAGACTAAACTTAAGACACACTTGTTCCTCTTTTTAACAAAGGCATTTTTACTTTAAATTCTATTTATTGTATCGTAGAACTTCACTGGTAGAACCGGCTACACACCATCAGTGCCTGATTAGAAACGATTTGATTGACCGATTGATTACTATTACCGAAACGTTCGCGTCCACGACATGCCCACAATGTGCCACCACGATGCGGGGGTTATCACGTAGATATAGAGCATTGCTGGATGCAGTTCTGGGCGCGAGCGAGCTGGCATCTGCATGCCGTGCACTAGCCCGCATTCCGAGGCGGTCAGCTGTGATGCGTCAAAGGCTGTCTGCGTGGGGTCCACTGACCACCCGCCCATCAGTACGTCCATCCGTCCCCAGGTGTCTCTCATACTGGCCAGTGCTCGCTGACCGGCCGAGCAACCGTTTACACTTCACTCAGTCACGCCGTCCGGCCGGCCAGCGATTGTGGAACAATTCGTGCTGTTTCCTTGAGGGCCAGATTCGTGCACTGGGCGCGGGGAGGACATGACAGTGAATGGCAAGATGTTGTTTTTTTGGTTAATTCTTGCAGCCGACGGGTGACTAGAAATGCAAGGTAAACTAACCAGGTCTACCTAGACAGCGTTAGAACTCACTGGCGACGTGTAGATCCATACGACGATAACCAAACGATAACCAAGCCATATTCAGTATATTCAGTATATTTTCTGCTTTTGGCCATTTAGCAGAAAATGTCATTAAATCAGAACAGTGCACGAATCGTCGTAATACATCATGGATGGTCTAACTCCGCTGCCATCAGTTCGTATTAGCACGAGCAGTCTAGTAGTAGCATATGACGTAGTGGAATCGGCCTTGATGCCTGAAATGTAACGCTACGGTTTAAAGTTTAAAAGGTCAGGGGTCGTCTAAAATATGTACTCTGGACACTTCATCCAAACATGAAGCACGCTGCACTTATACAGAGTGACCGTCGTACTTAACGAGCTTGCTCAGATGTGAAAAGCTATAGCTATTAGCCTATTATTGCGGACGCTGAAGTTATACATCGAATAAAAAACAAGAAAACCCAGCTGTAGCTAGGGAAGACGCGCTACAGCCTATACAGTTTCTGTTGCTGTGCTGACCTTCAAGGTCATCTAAAGTCGACAATTTTCATTTTATCTGAAAAGAATTATGCGTGTTACTATTAGCGATTAATAGCAAATTTGGCCATATCTCTCGCTGTTTAGCCACAATACATCTATGACGGACAGACAGACGACAGAGAGACGACAACTGTGCCATAGAAGCCTACAGCATAGATGTAGCGCGTCAAATAGAATCAAAAATCTGTCAAAAAAGTTTTGCTGTCTTACAGGAGTTAGACTTGCATCCAGCAGCGCTTTTCAACTGCTTATTGTCATAAAATCAGTCTCCCAGAACGCTATTTACTATGATTTGTAGCGTATCTTGTGCAGCAAGCCGTAATAAAACCACAGAAAAATAATCGAGTTCGCGCTTAACCGGCATACGAGCAATGGCACATTATTTAAATTATCAAATATCTAATGAATGAGATAACAACTGCGTCGGCGCATTAAACGCTGCAACAGTACTGTAGCACACAGAGCACGCCGACCCAATCGGCTACAATGAGTATTCAGCCCGAACATCGTAAGTAACTTATTTTTCTTACTGCTGAAGATAACAGACTGAATTCATCTGAGCATACAGTAAAAAAACTGTTTGGTAAAAGGTTTGCCTACCGTGAACATCAGCCATCCTGACTAGTAAAAAACAATAAGCTAACAATATTTTAAATGGCAGAAATCAGAAAAGGGAGAAAAAGTAAAATGGCACCAGAGCGGTGACTCAATGCTGAAAGCCTTCAGTGTTTAAATTGTGAAAAATTAGCTGCGTGTTGAACTTTTTGACGGTCGGAGCCCGATGTTGTGATGCAAACTGTATGTATGTAGTATATAGCTGACCCCCAAAACATAATTTGACAGTGTGTTGGGGGGGTTGAGAAAACAGTTGAGGGGTTGAACCCCACAACCCCCTGGCAATTCAAACACTGAGAGCCTTAGAATATTGTAATAAGTATTATAGGCTAAGTCGGTCAACAATGTAAAGTTTATGACAGCGGCATGCTGATAAAAGAATGTCAAGTATCATCGACGAAATATTTGCTCTGTCCGTTCAAATTATGGCGCGCCCTCTGCAGAGATTCGCATGCTTTTCGCCGTGACGTTGTTAACCCCTTGCAGCCGAGGGAGTTTGGATATTTCTTTTTGGATATTTCTGTTCTGTCTGAAAAAATGCCGCTATGGATGAAACACAGAAAGTCGTCAAGAAAAGTATTCACACAGTTGAAAAGCTCATCGTAAAAGGTGAAAGTGTTTTGGTGTATAGTGAGGGCTGCTCGATCAGGTTAAAGATTATTGAGAATATATGAATACAGAGAACAACCGATGGCGACTAACTCAGACTAACTGGTTAACTCTTGCCTGCTGTAGGCCTATATGCTTATACATAAAATATTTTTACTTTTGCAATATTGTGCCAAAAATATGTTAGGCCTATGCAAATGTATTTTAGCATTGAAACTGTATATGTATCTTAGTAAATGCTTTAAAATTTATACTGCATCGGTTTATTTTCCCACTCAGAACAACATTTTCGTGTAAAACTGCATAGTTTTTTACTCCTCGCGCGCTACGTTCCTAAGGTAGCGAAGAGGAGTATATAAGATCAGTGTAATATTGAGGACCGACCGACGACCGACCAACGACCGACTTCTGTTCCTGGTAGAGCCTTCCTTGAAGAACTTCAAACGGCCATATCTCCATAACGGTGCTAGATAGACGCATGGTCACTATGGACCACCGATAGGAAGTCAACTCCTGGGAGTCGAATGGTCACGTGACCGATGACGTCATTTGCGGTGTGAAAAGAAAGGAACTAAAAGCAGTTAAAAGAATACAGAAGAAAATAATGCGCGCGAGGAGTACATTAGATTGGTCACAATTTAAAATATTTCTTGTTAATCGTATTGAGTCGATAAATAATACCGTGCTATCGCAACAGCAGTGCCACGTAAGTCGCACGGTTCCATTCGTCGTATTCAAGACGTCACTTTCCACGAGTTGGGCGAATCCCCATCACATTACGTAATTGCCGGTCCACACGGCGAGCAAGCGAGGAGATCAGCGCCACCTGGTGGACGGTCATGGAGACGCCAGATTCTGATTCGCGGACGTTACCTGGAAGTCGCGGCTAAATCTGACCTGCATTTCTTCGACCGTACAAACGCTAGACGTCAAGATTCAAGAATACTCAGTATAGTCAATTTTCACCTTGAACCACACTTAGCTCGTAGAGCTGGCATTGTTTTCACAACTTTCGTTTGCAGTCGTGCCCGATAAAACAAACGGCGGTTTAGTCTATGCTATTTGAGCGTGATTTAAGTATGTTACCAAATTGTCTGGATGTCTGGATGTCTGGAGTGGTACAAACTATTACTGCGTACTCGCCTACTCACTCCGTCAGTGCGGTAACTAATACGGAAAGTACAGTAGTAACGGTACATAGGCTATCTGTGGAATAATATAGACAAACAACTTGCTAACGCCGCAAAAAAGCTGGCATTCATCCACTTTGACGAAGATCGAAGAATGTAAACAGTCTGCGATCGACGAAAACTTTGAAAACGATTTTGTTTTGTGAACAATTCTGTCGACTGTTCTATAAGCTGATGCCGGCAGGAACAGCCTCGAGCGTCCTTCTCTATCAACGTCTGGCTTGGTTCAGTAATAACGGTAGTGCCCGGTATAGGTCCAGTCCAGCCTGACCAGGGGGTCCACCGATAGATAGGACCATGGCCGATAATTACCTATCAAATCAGTGTAGTGCGCTGCTCCATAACTGCATGTTTGCACGGCCACGTATATGTAGCCTACTACGTGATAGTATACGCAAACCGGTGGCTATCTATCTACCGTTTGTTAACCGTCTTGCCAGCGACGTCGAGAGCCACAACTGGGCCCGAGAAAACATTCTAGAGGTCCGTTTGAGAATTTTTTTTCGAATTTTATTTTTTAAAATGGCGTATTACCTGGTATTGTGTACTTTATATTTTTTGAGCGAAGGCGGGGCCCCCAAACGTCGGGGGCCCGGGGAAAACTGTCCCCTTTCTTCCTCTCGACAAACCCGGATCCTAAGTTCGGGTCTTCTGCAAGCTCGGTTGCCACGATCTCAAACGAGGGGTTAATGTTTCGACGTGTAACTTTATTAGTCCGCCCGAAAGCGATAGCTTGCGGAGCGGACTTAAGTTTTACCCCTGATGTTTTTTTTTATTTATTAGTCCGCTCGAAAACGATAGTTTTCGGAAGGACTTCTGTTTTGCTGTGTTTTTTTTCTTTTGTTTTCGCGGCGTAATCTCCGAGCTCCGTCGGCCGATCGGCGCGAAATTTTGCACGATGCTCGATGCTGCGTTCAATTTTATAATCCCGGTT
>Ga0056128_1002195_pt1 | contig 22872 bp, 6 predicted proteins | sample WorMetLIZISLAND2_FD_71113 | JGI IMG/M metagenome (GOLD analysis project Ga0056128, IMG submission 71113) | Marine gutless worms symbiont microbial communities from Max Planck institute for Marine Microbiology, Germany - Olavius geniculatus... ... | reverse complement strand
GAGTTGACCTAGGCGGATGGTTACATGCGGAGATGGTTTACCTGCCCGCAGGCAGTCACGCATCCGAGTACTAACCTGGCGTAGGTTAACTTCGTTGTTATCGCTACGCCACGCCACCAATGACGTGTCAACGTTACTTGCAGAAAACAAGACAAGTAATTTGAAAAAAACTCATGAGACGCGCGACAGCGGTAGCACTTCCTGTTTGCAGGTTGTCTAGGTCTATCTCTAGCCATGTCAGTGCAATTCACTTTTGAAATGTGCGTCACAGCCAACAATTATTGCAAAAACAATTTTAAAATACTAAAACTCCATATTTTGGGGGTTCAAAAACATTCAAGGTCATCGATGTTTACACCATTAAAAAGCTCGTCACTAGTACTTGTTACGATAACAGTATGTCTGTGTCTATCTGCAACAGCTGTTTTCACGCTAAACGAGCCAATATAAGTATAATAACCACTTTTTAGATGAGTGCCCATATTTGAGTTTATAGGCATTTGTGTATAGGTCTATCGTATGCAAGCGACAATTTGCAGTTGCAGTGACAATGAAAATCCGCAATGTTCCGTCGGGCAGCAGTTTTAGATCCGTCTACCAGTCTACAGTCGTCTATACACAGAGAGGGTCGAGAGTTTGAACACCCTCCATTGATTATTATAATGCAAGTATATTTGGAAAAAAATAAAAACATAAATTAAAGCCTTAGTTGCTGATATTTTCACTTTTTCACGTTTTAATGATATTCAGTTCTCACAAGGTTGCAATAAGCCTGCAAGTTTTTAAATGCATGCCTGCTGCATTGACCGTACAGTTTGCTGTAGGCCTAAGTCTGGGCTCGACACTCTTAGCTGGTAACACTTTGCATGTGATTCTGTTGTAATAACATTATAATAAAAATATTTTTTGACTCAATGAATCAGCGACTCATGATACGATACAATAAAAACCGGTCATAAAATTGCAGCATTTTCCAACGACGAACGCGCAGGTATTTTTTTTACAGTTTCACCGGATGTCAGTGATTTTGCGGCGTTCACTTTTGACGCTATTCTGCTTCGTGACAATTTTTGCCACGAGTGTCGCACTGGACCCGTCGTCATTCCATGTGCTTTTCTTTTTTTATACTTTACAGGACTTTAAAAAAAATAATAGTTATCATCAACGTGCTGTTCCCCAAAAAGATTTACGACGTTATCGGTTGTAACTTAAGGAACAAAAAATTTGAGGTAATGCTCACGAGACGCGTGAAAGCTTATAGCAGTTCCTGTTCGCAAACTGTCAGTCTATCTCCAGCCATTTCGTCGCAGTTCATTCTTGGAGTGTGCGCTACAGCCGAAGATTGCAAAAAATAATGAAAACCCCTTATTTTGGAAGTTCAGGGTCTTTCAAAGTCATCGATGTTGATACGACTGAAAAGCTCGTCACTAGTGCTTGTTGTGATAGACAGCATGCCCATGCCTATCTGCAACCGTTTTCACGAAAGACTGGCCAACAACGGCAAAAATGACTTTTACTGGGTACCGCTTTTTGATGCCCTCGTGCGCAGGTTTCCCTGAACCTAGAAAATCGAGACATGGACCGTCGAAATCTACGTTTAATGCCAAAAATTTCACATGCAGCTTGTTTATGTCTATCTCAATTGATTTTGGCGCAATTCGCTCTTAAAACGTGTCTCGCAGACCGAAATCGCCAAAAATCCATTACAAAACCCCCTATTTTAACGTTCAAGGTCATCCAAGGTCACTCAATTAGGTGTCAATCGAGAGCCAGTGTACGACTTCCTATTAGTAATTAATAGTAACCTAGGCCCTATCTCGCACCGTTATTGAGATACAGCGACTTCACGGCCAAAAATCGCAAATTTTTCCCACCCCCTTTCATTTAGCGCCCTAGTTCGGAGTGAACCCCTTCGAATGTTTAGAAAATCTTTACGGTTCCTGAAACTAGTCTTCCAGGCAGCCGACGGTAAAAATTTGGTGATCCTAGCTTGCACCGTTTTTAACTGATCCACCCGTGTGACAGACGGACAGACAGACGGACAAACAGAATTGCGATGGCTAAGACGCGCTGAAAGCGGTAGCTGCTTTCGCGCGTAAAAATGACCAAAATATTACAATCGTTTTATGTGCCAATACTGCAAACACACATGGTCATCCGTTTTTAATTTAAATTGACATCGATAATGTCTGCATCTTTTTGGGACACAGTGTAGGCCTACTTCTATTAGGCTAATTATTATCACCAACGATACCTGATGCAGTAATTAGTTGCAGATGCGGTGCTGAAGTTGCGGATACGATCAGCCCGGATACTTTGCTGTCGCAGTATCCGAGAACCCACAGTAACGCCAGCGCTGATACAATAGATTTAGGTCCACCACTTCTTTCAGCGTTTCTGCCTCGCATTTCTATCAGTCGCCGCGAGGTCGATCAAACAAAAGTATAAGTTGTCGGCGGATTTTCTCCGTAGAGCTAAACACACAACAGTGTTCGAATGAAGGAACTATACCGTACTGTGGCTTGGTCGTCCGTAGGCCTATATGACGCAAACTGGCTAGTGCGTAGGTAGTCAATGACGCTGCGGCCTACAAATGCATCCGGCTGGACGAAGCTCGTTGTGGTAGGATGAGTTGGTACAGTATACACGATTCCTTAAGCGTTACGTTGTGCAACAAGAAAGCCCAGCTGTCGCTAAGAGAGACGCGCTACAGTCTATACAGTTCCTGTTGCAGTACTTACCTTCAAGGTCATCCGAGGTCGATGATTTTCATCTCATCTGAAAGGACGTATGCTACTCTTTATTAGCGATTAATAGTAATTTTGGCCTTATCGAGATATGGCCAGTTTTGGATTGTAAAACGCGCATTTTTTTACTTTTCTCCCTCCATTTATCCCTGAATTTGAAAGCTTTTTTACACTTTACTCACTTCAAAACCTAACGCTTAGCCACAATACATACGTTACAAACGGACGGACGACAGCCGACAGACGACAACCAGGTCATGAATTCCATTGTGACGGAATCACGGTTTGCATGACTTTGGGCAAAAAAATGTGAATATGGCTGACATACTCCCTGACAAATGTACACCATTAAAGTTGCAAATTGCACTACAAAGTCTATATTGTTATTAAAAGAAAAAAGCACACCTACAGTAATAAACAAATTTTATTTATGACTGCTAAAGTAACGTGACGGATTCACTAATTTTTTAACTTCGGTATGTGCACGCAAGTAGTATAACCTCATTCTCTGCTCCGATAAAATATCGACAACTGTTTTGTTTTGCTAATATGATCAGGTGTACCTTGATGTTAAAAATCATTTTTTGCTAGTGATAAAGCACATCAGATTTAATACAAGTTCCACGACAACTGCTGTGACGGAATCACATGAAATTCGTGACGGAATCACACAATGAAATGTCTGATTATAGTGCATACTTACTCGGCCTACGCCTAGTGCGAGATCGACTGTAAAAATGTGTTATTGACGCCTTAGTACACAGCATAGCTGTAGCGCGTCAAAAATAAAATACGCGTATCATACCGCATTCTGATGTTTTTACAACGTTACGTTCACTAAAATCGACCTCGTGAACGTGTTTCCGAAAAGAGCTAAGCAAAATAGATAGGCCTACGGTACGTATCCTCAAACGTCAAAGTAAGTCGTAACAGCCAGCTTCCAGTAATAGGGTGTTTAGACGATCGAGCAAGCATCGAGCAGCTAGCTCGACATTCTATGGTAATTAGCATGCTAATCAGGAGGGCGGGCGGATTGTAATTGGAAGGCCTATATAACACGTGAACAGCTGTGGGCTAAGAGCCTAAGCCTATGCCTACATTTGGGCCAGGAGGCGGGGCTCCAATAAGTCTGCTTTAGCCAGCTCGATGTTTGCTCGATGTTTGCTCGACGTTTAACTTTAGTATATGCCTCTGAAAGAGCGGCTACAAACAGACCGAAAATTGCGATCTTAACTTTCTTGACTTTTAGATATTGGTTTCGTATGTGCATCGACACTGCGACAGACAGAGAATTACAAAATTAAAATTACAAAATTACAACCATGAATTGCAAAGTTACAAATTACATAGGCCTACATTTAGTGCTGTACAATTGTACTGGTGGTGGTCTGACTCAGTTTGCAGCGTCGATGATTGAATCAACGAAGTTAATCAACACCAGGCCCGGTTAGTACTTGGATGGGTGACCATCCCGGTATGTAACCAGCCATCCAAGTCGACTCAGCCTGGCCATTCCTCCGTGGATAGGCGCAATGAGTACCAGCGAAAGCTGAGACGTAAACAGGCACACCGCGCGATGCACTGGCACCGTATCCGTGGTCTCGCAGTGTAAAAACTGGTGTTTGGCTGAGGGCCTTAGGAAACGGAGATCAGCGCCGCCCAATGCGCCTTAAAGCTCAGGAAGGACTTTTTACAGCGTTCTAGACCGCGCGAGTGTAGTCGCGAGACTGCATATCCCGACGTCACACTTGTAATCTTATATACACGCTGAGAGAAGACTATTTCATTGCAAACCATCTCAGCGACACAGTCACGAACAAAGATATAGTAGGCCTACACTTGTTTACAAATCTCCGTGGAGGTTCTTTATTGGCCTCTGCCCGTCAATAAACACGTTTTATTGCTATATCTTGATTGTATCATATAGGCTTAGGCTACGACCCACTTGCAGGGTTTTGAGTCGGCATTTTGCGGCATTTTCTAGGTCATCAGCGCGGAACGATTTTCAGTCTATAGATGGCTGTACGAGTTATCTTATAAAATTGCGGTCACTATTTTGTGCACAATAATTTTTGTGGTCAAAATAGCCAGACTGATTTGTATCACAGGCGCGCGGTAGCGCAGACCTGTGTTAATGGCGACCGGCTAAGTCAATGGAAAATGGCAAAATTCGACCCCTCGCAGATCCGTGCCGCTGAAATCCGAAAGTCAACGTCGGACTTCGGGTCGCGAAATTTTTTTCAGAGTGACTACAGTTCTATATACGCTATGGTGACGCTGCTATATCGAACGCAAAAATCGACGCTAAGAAACGATGCTTTAATTCGGTGCATGTGGGTGGTTGGCTGCAGGCAGAAACTTTGCATTCAAAATTGCGGCCAAATCGCTGCAATTGGGGACATGGTTACTATTGACAGCCTATAGGAACTCGTCATCGTTCTATCCAACTGCACCATTGTCGACACCCTACGACGTACGGTTTAACCACAGTACATGCATTACAGGCAGACGACAGACGGAGACACAGACCACATTTCGTACCAAAGGCTAAAACGTTTTGCGGTAAATCGTGCATCGCGTGGCGATAATTTTGTTGATAGCACATCTCTAGTTGCTGCAACTGATTGCATTCTCGAATCCAGCTTATAACAAGGCCTGCAGTCTGCTCGCATATACGCCAATGATATACTGCTATACGCTGACACCATTATTACTATATTCATTTTATTTCATGATATCTGCCTGCTATTCGCGGAAACCTGCCGGAAATGCCGGCGAGTTACAGTAATATTATTTTGCGCATTTGTTAACCAAAAACCGGGGAGAAGTTTCTTGACATTTTTGGGAGGGTGATCGAAGCAATCGGCGAATCGGCGTAAGCAAAATCTTCGCGTTTTAGTAGGCTACTTTGCGACAATTTTTGCGGCGGTCGTGGCGATGGTATAGTCGCTTTACGGTGACGAGTAAAGTCTTTGATTTTTTAAAAATTTATGCAGAGTTTTTAGTGAGTAATACCCCGTTTACACGATCAAGCAATCATCAAGCAAACATTGAGCAATTAAAGCACACGCCTTGCACGTGTATTTTGAATGCATTTGCTGGATGTTTGGCCGATGGATGCTCGATGTTTGCTTGATCATGTAAACGGCATATAAGTCACAGTTTCGATCTTAACCCGACATGTCTTTAAATCAACCGTTTACGCTGTTCGAAATTAATTTAGTTTTTCAACCGCGCTGAAACTTTACGACTTTTTTGCACATCGATTTTATGCCATTCGAATGTGATAACCTATTTCTGTCCAGTGGCTTCTATTCCCTAAATCTGGAATCGAAATCGGGCGCAAGTTCCCCCCAGCTTTGGGCTAAGGTTTCCCTTTAATTTTTGACCCAAGTTTTTTCCTCAATTTTGGGCTTCTTCCCTCTTTAGGGAAAACGTTTTGTTAAGAGTGTAGATTGCCCAGTATAGAAAATAAGGGAAAGTAGAATATGGGGGGGAAGTTTGTAGAAGGTGCAGATTAAAAAATAGGAAGTAAGTAAAAAATAGGGGAAAGTTTTATTAAAGTATAGTTTGCTTACTGAAAAATAGGGAAAAGTTTTGATTTAAAACCTTATCAAAACTCCCCCTTATTTTTCACTAAGCGCAAGCTGCAGTCACCAGGTAAAGGGCCAGAAATTATTGTAATTTTATAAAATGTTGCATCCATTCACTTATGCATGCATTTATTTATTAATCTGATTATTTATTCAAATGAACGGCATATGAAATCGTGTAATTCTTGTCATTGTCAATGAAAGACGAAAATAAATTGAAAACAGCAAAAAGCTGACTTGGCATGCAAAACAAAGCAGTCCTGCCGTAGTTAATTTAAAGAGATTGTTTAATTGCTTATAGTGGGCCTGTCGACTAAAAATGTCATAAATTTCATTCATAAAAATAAGCGATCCAGTTTTGGCCGTAGGCGGCAAGTTTGGCTGAATCGGGTTTTGGTCACATAATTAGCCCATGGTGTTTATCAGAGTTCGTTGTCTAATAGGGTGTTTACACGATCCATCAAACGTCCAGCAGACGTCCAGCATTACACCTGCTGGAAGTTTGCTGGACGTTTGCTGGATCGTGTAAACACCCCATAACGGATCCTATAGCTATGAGTCTGCGCTATATAGTTGCCTTGGTGATTTATTGACACGTGTAGGCACTGCTGCCTTGACAGCAGCCTAGCTAATGACGAAATTGACTAAAATTGTCTAGTTAGCCGTAGACTATAGCAACGTCTACATTTACTTTTAAAGCACGAAATTAATAGTAATAGCCATAGTAGTTTTAACAGTAATCATAACAGATTTTCAATGCTGTGGGTCGGCAGTTACCGGAGACGCATGCACGAAATTAATAAACCAGGTCCTACGTCTTTTCTTTGGCGGCGACGTATTTTTCTATTCTGAGGCACGCTACAACTTTATTTTGATCATGCAAAGCATTTGCTAATCCTAATAAAGCACCATGCTTTTAATGAAATTTAATCAGTCTAAACTTTGTCTTTAAGTTTTCCTCTTAACCATCAGAAGTAAAAAATGTACAAAATATTATTATGCTGAAATGTATAAAGTCATAGGCCTAGTGACGTACTTCAGAGACACTGACTAGCGGAGGTCCAGGTTAAAGACAACGGTAAACAGATGAATTTTAAATTTAGATATGAACACAGAAAAAGTCATTACGTGTCTACAGGATGCGGCAAAAAGTAGCCCCCTAAAGTTTTTCGTTGTGTTCTCAGCAACTGTTTAAAATTTTAACTCGAAATTTTACAGCTTTATTTAGTAATAGCTTTTACTTCTAAATGCCAAGTAAAATGTGATTTTCTGTTGAAAAACGACGAAATTATAGACTTTTTAACATAACCGCCTACCGATTTTTCAGCATTAGAAAATATTCAAGCTACAACACCAATTCAATAACATCGTTAAAAACACAGTTAACTAATGATCAGATGCCAGAATTTCATTATCGCTGTAAATGTTAAGTGTCCACCACCAGCTCCAAGCTCCAACACAAGTTTTCGGTCGCTTAATTTGATAAGTCTTTCACAGCCTTGTTGATCGGTCCTCGTGGCAGGTTGCTTCAGATAACCTGAAGCGCTTCTTTGACTTCGGCGATTGTTTTCGGCTTTGTTTTAAGCTTGAGTAAGCCTTTAATATTGCACCACACACGCAATAGTCCATTGGGTTTATATTCGGCGAATTTGGAAACCACTGGACATTTGTGATGAAATCTGGACAGTTGGTCCGCAGCCCGTTCCGTGCGCTGCGCGCTGTGTGTGCTGGCGTGCCGTCCTGTTAGAAGATGAACCCGGTTTTCAGCCGGCGATTGCTTAAAAAAACGATAATTAAGTGATAATTTAATAGAAAAATAAAGTACTGTTTATCAAAACGTCACTGTGACGTCATCGGCAGTAATGTGGTAAACGGCATTTGAAAATTAAATTGCATTTTAGCTTTAACATTTTTAATGCAGAAAAATCGACAGGCGGTCATGTTAAAAAATCCATAACTTCGTCGTTTTTCAACAGAATCAAATTTGGCTTGGCAATTAAATGTAGAAGGTTTTTCTTAATAAATGAGTAAAATTTTAAATTAAAATCTCAAATGGTTGCTGAGAAAACAGCGAAAAACCTTAGGGGACTACTTTTTTGCCGAACCCTGTATAGAAAGTGGACAGAAAGTTTTGTGTTTCGAACTGTACGTTTGTGATTCTACTAAACTCTGAAAAAGCTGCCAAATCAAACCGAAACCCCCTAAACACCGCTACAGGCTCCCCAATTTCTGTGTATGCTCCAAGCACCGGGCTATCGTGTTACGATATCATATCAGACAATCAGACCTCTGTGACACTGAACGGTCGTTTCAGCTATAGTGTTGTGTTGTGTCTTTATTTTAGGTTATGTGAGGCGCCAACTCCATTAAGCTCATACTCCGCCTAATTTGACTTGTTGTTACAACAGACTGTTAGACAACAACGTTCAACAAATCTACAACGAACGAAGCAAAGTGGAGTTTGAACTTTAGAGAGCGGAAAACATTTCCCGAAAACGGAGGCAAGGAAAGTGCGTTTATTCTTTACGTCCCAAGCCGTTGTTTTGCTTCAAGTTGATTGAATTGACGCGTTTTTGTTCGTAGCTATAGTGCTGTGCTGCTGCTGTGCCGTGCTGGTAAAGAATGTTTATGGTCTAGAAAAATTTCGCAATTTTCAACCTGCGATTTGGTGCATTGTGGTGGTGCATTATATGGAGCTTAGTAATAACAGTAATTTATTAATTCTAAGGTACTGGGGCTAGAATGACGGCCATTACAAGATTTTCTAGATTTTGCTAAATATACTGGATCATAACAAATTGTCTGCTTTGTAGCCTTAGCATCCAGAACGACGCCAGATGGGATTATTACAGTCGTTATAGCTTCAGTGATGAGATGGTATTCGTACGGACACTCTGTCATGGTCGGGAAGTTTGCTTAGTGCAATGCTGTTTGTCTGACTGTTAAGCTTGACTGCAGTTAGTCTGTTTATCGGATTATCGGATTCATGTCCATACGCGACTACATATTAGTTAGGCTTATTTTGTTAGTCGAACAGTCAATATTACGGTCGCGACGTTGCACTAATAGGGTGTTTACACGATCCAGCAAACGTCCCTGCAGCATTAACACGTGTATTTTGAATACATTTGCAAAAAAGTTTGCTGGACGTTTGCTGGATAGTGTAAACACCCCATAACGTCACCAGCAATGCGTCACTGGCACACGCATCCCGCTATCATCTAAATGATTAATTTTCCGATCGCTTTACAGCCGCACAAACTTTGACATTCGACATCGTCAACATTATCGTTAACAGAAGGCGGCAAACCGATGCACTCTCCACTTCTCCCGATCATCAGCCGCTATACAGACCTCCCGAGCAGTTAGACTTGTCTGACACTTTGATGACGTCACCTAAACAGCTGCTTCCTTGTCTTCTGGGCTTTCTTTCCCAGCCAGGATTACGGCAAAAGTTTGCATGGAAAGCGCCATGCGCTTCACGGTGAGATACAGTAACCGTAAAAGAATGTTTGGGCTTCTGATATAAGCAAGTTGTTGCTGCGAAGTGTTCTTCGTCGTCTTTGCGTCAATTTTATAACAGCGACTACTTTTCAATCGCATTAAACGCTTTAGCACGTTAATGCGTTTGTTAATCGGCTACGTTGGCTGATGGACAGATCTGCACAACTCGTGACTATGGCTTAGCGGTATGATATACAGCAGCGGTCTCAAACTCATCTGATGGTGCGGGCCATGCTGCAAGATATCACTCAGTCGGTGGGCCGCATCGTTTTTAGAAACGACAAAATGCAGTAAATGCAGTAGTACAAATGACAAAAGCTACTTTTGCAGTATAGTTCCGAACGTCAGATTTTCTTCGTCTCCGACGAACGTCTCCGACGAACTCTGACGGCTGATTTGATAGCGTTTGGAAGAAACCTGCAGAGTGTCTGTGTGCAACGTGTGTTCAAGATCCTTGAACTCTTGAAAATGTCGGAAAGGAAAAAGGGAGACCCATTGTCTGGCGTCAACGTTGGTCGCTGCCAGCACCAGCATGCCGTTTCGCTAAAAGTAGTGGTTTTGCTGGGTTACCTACTAGAATAAAAATACTGTAAAATGAATAAAATGACTTATTTTTGTCCCAAATTTTTAAAATTTTAGAATTTTAGACAATGTCACGGGCCGCAAATAACGCCTTCGCGAGCCGCATGCAGCCCGCGCGGGCAGCCAGTTTGAGACCCCTGATATACGGTCATAAAGCACGGAACTGGTACATAGCTTGAGGCAACTGAAAACGCGAGACCTGACATCGCGGGACCATCAACATTGTTGGGACAGACATCGCGGGTCTGTACAACATGTCACCAAGTAGCATAGGTGGATATCGAGCGATATGTTTTAATACGCGACTATCAGCTCACTGCAATTTTTGCTGCGTGGAACACTATATGATCTGTAGGCTTATCTATCAGTTTTTATTCAGTCTTTTCGTTATCGTCAAAAATCTTAATGTCACGTAATACGTAAAATAACGGTAAAAAAACAGAAAAAATTATCACATTTCACACGATAGTGTGAGGGTTGTAAAAACGACAAATTTTGCCCACCTCCTCTCATTTATCGCCCTTGTTCGGGGTGACCCCCTTCGAATTTATGGAAAAGCTTTACGGTTTCTGAAACTAGAGTCTTCCACGCAGCCAACGGTGAAGATTTGGTGATCGTAGCTTGCACCGCTTTTGACTGATCCACCCGTGCGACAGACAGACGTACGGACGGACAGAATTGCGATGGCGAAGAAGCGCTGAAAGCAGTAGCTGCTTTCGCGCGTAACAAAAACACTGAATAAACTTCTGACGCTGACGTCGTCACTGCTGGCATGGGCGCCTGACTGGCTTCATCCTCGTCTTCGTCTTCGCTACTGATGCTGTAGACACGCGGCTGTAGGGACTACGTATGAACGCCGAAAGCAGCAGCAGACTCATCAGACAGTGGACGACGTTTTGGACGTCCGAATCACTTTCATACGCTTTTTCAGACCGATCTTATTCGTGCGCTTGATAATGGCCTGCGCGTAGTGAAACCAACACCCGGCTACCCTATGCAGAGTCGCTGTAGACGTGCTAAAATCCCGCCACTGACATTTCTCAAAGTTCACCATTGCATAGGCCTACGTCGATGCGAATTGCGGCAGCAGCTGCTGCACTTTATTAGTTTTTTTCTGGAAAAATTTTGTGCACATATCTGGTGCCGCGTTGTCAGGTCTCGCGATTTCAGCGCCCCATAGCTTCAACAGATGCGCCTGATTTATAGCATTGTACCGCACTACGCGCTTTACAATTAACCGATCATGAATTATCCTTCACTCATAGAAGGCCGCATGCTAACCGGAAGTAGAGGTCAGATGCATTGTGGTATACGTGGTCACGTGACAGACCGGATGTGCTTTGGCAGAAAGGCGGCGGCGTCACGACGAAAGGCTTTGAAAATCCGCATGCCGGTACCCTGTTGATTACCGTATTTGGGCTTTTGATACAAGCAAGGCGTTGCTAGCTATAAAATCATCATTACAATCGCTATGCATCATCATTACGAGCATGCTAATTCTACAAAGTGCTTTCAACGTGCTGGATCATAGACATAGTGACTCCCTTCTTGCGAGTTTTCCTGCGGAGAATGAGACAGCGAAATACATGACATGATGTGTCGTTTGTCCGTCTGTAAGTCTTTTAGGCTGTAACGCGTCTTTCCTGAGACAGCTGGGCTTTCTTGTTAAAAATAGTCACAGTTTGGCCTAACTATCTTGGCAAAGTTGTGGTTTACCTTTATGGTGCATATGGTTACTGCTTAGTACTCACTTTTCTCACTCCAGACACTGGCTTAACCCACTTATTCCACGGTTGCCGACGGTCGGCAGTTTAGCCAAGACTGCAGTCTTTCGCTTGGTCATGCTCCTTGATTTGCCTCAGTGGAGTTTTCAACCCGTTATACCATTGCAGAGATAGTACTAGAGACAGGTAGCGGCCGTGGACGAAAATGATGTACCGGGTGGTCCAAAAAATGAAAGGTGAGGTCGTACAGCATAATTTTAATCTTATGTATTATGGATTTCTTGTTGTAACAGTGAAAAATTGTTAAAATCGGTGCACATGTGCGGACGTTATCGCGAAATGAAATCGGAAAGTTCGTTTTTTAGACCATCCTCTATATTCTGCGAATAAACTGGATTCGTGCGAAGATGCAGTTGGTCACACTCACACGTAAGACCTATACCACGGCGAAGTTACTCCGGTGACCCCTGCACGCTATCGCGTCTAACAATCTACAGCCAATTATCACGGTATCATATCGGCGTTACCGTGCTATCCTACACTAACTGTACCTAAGAGCTCTCCAGTGTAGCAAAGACTCATCGATACAGGCTTAATAAAAACAACCGTGGCTTGCCTGATTCTAGGCTACACCACGCAGCATTGTGTCATGATGGGTTCTACTAGGAAAAAGACAGTAGGCTTATAGGTAAGAAATGACTCTTGGAATTACGCTTTTATTCTTGCGAAAACACGCACAATGGTGCACGCTCAAGAGCCGATGTTCGAAGGACGTATCCCGTTTACTCTAGGCTTATTAGCAAACGATTGGGCATCTTATAAGTTTAGTAGGGTATTAAAAGCTGTATATAGACCGGTCTTTACGGGAACTGATCTCCGAGCTACGAAACATTGCCTGCAGCCATTGTGGGATTAGTCCGGATCACTTATACCCCGTTTTCACGATCGAGCAAACATCGAGCAAACGTCGAGCAAATGTAGCTTATTCAAAATACACGTGTTAGTTGCTCGATGTCTGCTTGATGTTTGCTGGCATTCATCCAGCTAGCTCGATGAACTATGGTAATTAGCATGCTAATTAGGAGGGCGGGCGGGTTGTAATTGGAAGGCCTATATAACACGTGATAAGCTGTGGGCTAAGCCTAGGCCTACATTTGAGCCAAGGGGCGGGGTTCCACCAGGCCTGCTTGACGTTTGCTCGATGTTTGCTCGATCGTGTAAACGGGGTATAATAAAAAGCTATAGCCGCGCATGTTGGCCCACCAGAGATCAATTAACACTGAGCGTGCTGAGTAGACTAATGCGATTGCGTTCCGGCCACGTGACGTGGCTAGAAGCGGAATTTCACCCTCAAAAATACTCCCCGGTCGCACTTATACGGCCCGGAAGGCCTCGCGTCAGGCTCTGTCCGAAATTTCTAGTTCTTGGTGTATTTCATATGTGTACACATCTTGGCCGATCGTACTTAAATTACGGTCAAGCTATTGGCATGGTTGTCGTCCATCTGTCCGTTTGTAACGGATGTATTGTGGCTGTAAAAAAACTTTTTACAGAAATAATTAACCATATGTGTTAAACTCAAGCAAGCAATATTTTAGCCATCCAGTGCAAGGGAAACATTTTCAAATTGGGGGTTAAATGGGGGGGTGGAAAACTCAATGGAAAACCGGCCATATCTTGAAAACGGCCAAGGTTACTATTAATCACTGACAGGAAGTGCTATACGTTCTGTCAGATGCGATGGATGACCTTGAAGGCCGTCACGCGCTATTGTGGCTAAACAGTGCGTGATATGGCCTAGATTGCTATTCATCACTAATAATAAGTGACATATTGGGTTTCAAATGACATGAAAATCATCGACCTTGGATGACCTTAAAGGTCACTGACAACTAAAACGGTCGGTTATCCTAGCGACAGCTGGGCTTTTTGTTGATAAATTTCATAGACTATGTGTAGAAATTATTACTGTAAAATTATGCTGCCAGAATGACAGGCGCACAGTTCATGGCGCGTACAGAGCGAAAGAAATAAACCGAACTGAATTATAATGGCATGATAATATTCAGTTATTTCAGCTAATTTTATTTCATTCCAATTTATATCGTTCCGTCTGTACGCCAGTGGCTTCTATCCCGATACCTAGTGGGCGCAGCTTGCGCTCGGTGAAAAATAGGGAAGTTGATAAGGTTGTAAATTAAAATTTCCCTTCTATTTCTCACTGGGCAGACTGCACCTTTAACAAAACTCCCCCCCTATTTTTCACTAAGTAAACTACAGCCTTAACAAAATTTTCCCCTATTTTTACTTACCCCTATTTTCCACTTGGCAAACTACACCTTTGACAAATCTACCCCCTGTTCTTTTACTATCCCCCTATGTTTCAATCTGCACCTTTAACAAAAACTCCTTCAATATTTTTTACTTCACCCCTATTTTTCACTGGACAAACTATACCTTTAACAAAACTGAGCCCAAAACTGAGCAGAAGTTGCGCCCGATTTTGATTCCAGATTTGGAGGATAGAAGCCACTGCTGTACGCGTTTTTAATCGAACGGCTGCCTGCAGGCAGATAGATAGACAGACTTGTCTTCTGAAGATAAAGATGACACAAAACGACCATACTGAGTGTTGGCTGGAACAAGTTTTATTCTATAACGACATATTTTCAATAAGTAAGCGATTAAGTAAGTAAGTAAGCGAACGAAACTGATTGCAGATGAAATCCAGTATTGTACTGTATATAAAAATATAGTTTCGTCTGTTTATTGTAAGCTTTCGCTAGATGGAAAAAAACGCGCGGGGCACGACGGTCTGGCGAGCGATTGGCCATACGTACAGCTATGCGAACCAGTAATAATTAGGCCTGTAAATCGTAATTAATTATCATAAAATAATTAATATGAATGACAATGCGTTAAATCAGTATGTTATCGAAATGCCCGCATATGTCTGTACACACAGGAGTAACCAACATTTCGTGTAAGCTTACCCCCTCGATCGGCAGTGCGATAGCTTCGTATACGATTTCCTAGTAAAATAATTTCCTAATAAAATTAGTTAAAAGCTAAAGCTAAAACTAAGCAGAAATATGTCGACGTGGTGATTCTACAATCTGCTGATGCCGTTGAAAGGCGCGCGAATCGCTTTACGTTAATGGGGTGTCTACACGATCCAGCAAACGTCCAGCAAACTTCCAGCTAATGCTGGACGTTTGCTGGATCGTGTAAACACCCTATAACACAACAACACTGTAAATGCGTTGGATGTACTTAAGTCGTGGTTACACGTGAAACATGCAACGGTTGCAAAAATGTTTGGCATTTTATTTGTATTTTAAGCCAATACGCGACGCAACCAAGTCTAAAGCGTCAAAAACTAGATGGCAGTTCCGACTTCGTCGAGTATTATGCCTCCGCCAACATGTGACAACTACAAGGCCAAAAAATGCATTTTGGGGCATATTTGACCTCAATGTGACCTTGACCCTTGACCTTCTGACCCCAAAATTTGACACGTTTATCCTTGCCCCGAAGTCCGTTACTGATGCAAGTTTGGTCAAATCCCGTAAACAAATACGTAAGATATCTTGCTAACAATGTTTGTTCGGGACGCACGTATGCACGAACACTCTGGAAACATAATGCATCCGGCCACTACGTTGGCGGAAGCATAAATATGATCTACGTTAAAATATTTTTGCAAAGGTCTTGGTTAAAAGGTGATAATATAGCTCTTAATGGGAAGCCCATCTCAGAGCTAGGGAGCGTCACCTGCCATACGGGATCACACAGTGTTACCTGCCACCTGATACAGGTGAACGCGCCCCGCCTTAACCCCAGCCAGATAGACTGGTACTCGATTTACCTACCCATGAAGGATGGAAGGCTGAGTTGACATAGGTGGCTGGTTACATACCGAGATAGTTTACCTGCCCGCAAACAGTCACCCATCGCAGTACTGACCGGGCCCGGCGTACAATAACTTCGTTATCGGATGTGGTCGCTTGTATAGCCTAAACTGAAACACACTAAGCATTTGATAAAACATTTTTTGCTAAACATTTTCGCAAGCGTTTCAGGTTTTACGCATAACCACGGCATTGCAAAAGTAAACCGAACTTGATTTCAGAAGCGCTAGAGCTGGCGGGAAGGTTACACCAGTCCTGCCTGTTTCACAGCAACGCGTTTGTGGAAAAAATGATAAGAATAAAATTCGCGAAAAATCACAGAAATAACAAGAGATAAATATATACATTACTTCGTCAGAATATCCAAATTTACCCATTTGATCGATCATAAGATGTATTTACACATGCGGGGGTTTATCGATGCCAAGTAACCCAAGTTAAAATTTTTCTCCATTTGAGCTCTTCGTTTTTTTTTCTTACAGACAAAGCAGTATGTACATCGGTATATTAGTTTTTAGCCGACCGTACTTAAGTAACGGTCGAGCTATTGGCATGGTTGTCGTCTGTCCGTCCGTCCATCCGTCTGTAACGGATGTACATGTACCCTGGCTAACGGGTAGGGAGTAGGGGAAAACTTTCTACACGATTAATTAGCCATGTGTATTAAACGCACGCAAAATTTAGCTATCTAGTGCAAGGAAAACATTTTCAAATTTGGGGTTAAATGAAAGGGGTTAAGAAATTGAATGGAAAACTTGCTATATCTCGGAAACGGTGAGAAATACGGCCACGGTTACTATTAATCACTAATAGGAAGTGGCATACGCCCTGTTAGACGAAATGGAAATCACTGACCTTAAATGACCATGAAGGTCACTGACAACCAGTACGGTCGGCTATCCTAGCGACAGCTGGGCTTTTTGTTTTACAACGAATGCAGTATGTAATCGGTGCTTTCTTACGACGGTTAGCAAATAAACGCGCTAGAAACGGCTTTAAATATAAGCAACTTTAATAACTTCTAATCCTAATCACCGGGCTGTTTATATAAATTCCTCGTTGACTTCGCCGCTTTCCGTCTCGTCGCCATCATAAATTTGGCACATATTATAAGTTTTCGTTATTCCATTTTTATGCCGTCGCCACCAAAGTAGTGTGGCCGAAAACACGTTTGCCACAACGATCACGAGTGCGTCAAATTTCAAGACTAAAAATAGCAAAGTACAAGGTCATGTCATGCACAATGGAGTCAAGAAGCTTTTTCAAAAACGTTTCTGCTAAAACCCATAAAAATCACATCAAGCTCATAAACAGAAATAAATCAAATTTAGTGCATTTTGTTGACAACAACGTACAGGAAAACGGAGAGTTTTGACGAAGAGATCAAACGTAAATTTGTTATTGCTGATGCTGAACTAATTGAATTGTGGCAGTGAAGTCCATCTGCAGCAGATATTTGCCCACCTATAGGTTATTCCGCACGATAAAAATGTTTTTATACCACGCGTTGTTTAATTCATCAATTGATTGCATCGATGCATCAATCAGTCGATGAATTAAACAACGCGAGGAAACTGATAGCATCATTAGGCAGCAACGTAAACGATGCCAATGACTGGCTGTTACAGTTTTACTGATTTGATGAAATTGATGGCTGTGACGACGTCGTTTGTGACGTCATCACGGGATGGTGCCGCATAATGTTCCTATGTTGTTGGAATGTGGACAAAAAAATCAAACTTCCCGGTGAGATTTATTTTCAATTAATTCACGTTAGCTTGCTTACTTATTTACTTTGTTAGGCTTCATTTCTTTTTCTTTTTACTTTAGTTTGTTGGCTACTTTATGGGGAATAAAGATGGACATAATTATATTTCTACTTATATTCCTACTAAACGTTTATGAACGTTTTAGACGCTTTTTCTTCAAACCTTTTTGTTTATTCTTAAACATGAACGGTCAGTCTGAAAATGATCGGCGATTTTAAATAATTACATAACCAATAAATATCAACTGTTGAAACGCTACTAACAAAATGATAGCAGATTTCTTAGGCCTACATAGATTCATACCCAGTTATGCAGGATAAACTATTTTTGATAACAAAATTTTGACAAAAACAAAAAAGCTGTATTCTAAAGCAATAAATATAGCTTATTACAAGCGCGTTTTTATTTTGCGTTTAAAAAATTTTCAGTTAAAAGTGTGCTTTTAAAGTTTAAAAAATTTTATAAGTAAAGTCAACAGTGACTAATTTACTATGTAAAACGGCAACTCGTGCTAATGACAGAAATACGAAATTTTATGATTTGTGTCGTAAATTTGCCGAAATTTTCCACTGAAATAAAAAGGTCGACCTTAAAAAGTAGAAATCTGACGATAAATTTAAGAGTAAAACAAAGTTCCAGAGTAAAATTGCCAATAAAGACAGCAATACATCGTCGTCACCACTCAAAGTTATTAGGGGACTTGGGGCACGGCCCTTACCCCACTCCCTAGTTGAGACCCCTGTCATGCCTGCGGACTCCCAAATTTACGTAATCGCCAGCGACCACGTAAAGAGCAGATGACAAGGGTCTCGGGTAGCATCTGTTCCTTTCTTAGAAGATCTTAACAATGCCCACATTTTTCAGAATTAAACGCCGCAAAATGAAACGCTACAGAATAATAAGTTTAATAGATCTTAAATGTTCAAAGAAACCCGATTGACGTTTCTCGCTTGTCATGGGAAAAATTTTGTAGGCCATCCCGAAATAATTTACGATCGAATTTGCAAGCAAGCTGTCGGAGACGCGACTGCGGATATTTTTGGCGCGAGAGAGCGAGCGAAGCTCGAGTATTAAAGACCGTGTCAGACTAGCAACAAACCTACGACAGCGAGTCAAGCCAGTGGCAGATTTGCCGGCTGCAGACCCACCCACCGCGGACCCACGGCACTTCGATCTTCGTTTCCAGAATACAACTGCAAATTTCAGCCTGCGTCCGATTAGTGTCAACAGCGACACTCTAAAGAAGATAATTTTCTCATTCGCACGACGTATTAAGAAACGTGCTATTAATTCCGTCTCAGTTCTCGTTTATTTACTAATTTCAATGTCGTGGTGAGCTGTTTACAATAATGTGCAAAAATCACTATTATTGACAAATTACGCGGTTGTCTGAATAGGCCGTGTTACTGGTCCTGCCCGTCCGTACTTCCGTCCGTCCGTCTGCTCTTAACTCTCTTTGAGTACAAAACTAAAGATTTCTTTACACTGGTTTTTGTTTTTATACCTACACGATTTGTTTCGAGTTAGAAACGAGTACAGCTTTGGCAAAGACAGACGGGCGGAGAGACAGACGAGATAGACACGTAATAGGGCCGAAGTGTGGGGGACCGAGGTGGGTGCAATGCGGAGTGTCGTCTAGGTGGTCTGAGAGTGATGATGGTGACTGGTTGAGTTGTGTCCACGTGTTGATGATGACGCAGTAGCAGTCGTAGCTGTTGGAGTCTTGTAAACCATCGATCTTATACGACTGTGAGCACTCTATACATCCACACACAACAATTTAAGACGGAAAAGGCCAACTCAGCCTCCTACCCGCTGTGGAATGGAAAATGAGTACGGGCTACCGGGTGAAGGCCTAGTGTGGCTGATTGGGGTTGTGGTATGCCGGCTAGATGCAAACCGCGGTTCCAATTGTTCGCTTAGGAGGCCAATGGATGGCCGCATACAGCGCTGCGGTATCATTAGCTCATGCCAATCAGCTGCCACTGCCGAGATTGTGAAGCGCTATAGCAAGTGTTGGACTTCATCTTTGCCTTCACCTTTAACAGACACCCGTCGTCGGTTTAAAACGTTGAGGCAGTGAGTTGCAGTGTTTGACAGACCGCTTCACAATTCCAAACGGGGGATATGCGGGCGGCCAAGATTTTCACTGAAGGATTTCAAGATCCAAATGTTGTATTTTTTGAAGAAAATTTTTCGCCAGGCTACAATTTACGAGGTGGGGGCCAATTATTGCCTCACTGCCAGGATACCACTTTTAACTCCGGTTACTTCATTTGCACATGCACACTGGAATTCTACAAAAGTACTTATAAAATCCACAGCAAAAATTCACATCTAGTTGTAGTCATCGAACAGCGAGTCGTAGCTTAAGTTACGCAACATAATTCTTGCACAATAACTCAACAAATTCGCAACATTTCTAACCAGTGAAGTTTGTACCAGCGGGCTATAGAAACTATGTTGCTGCAGTCCGCTATAAGACCTAACGTTATGAAAATATACGACCCCCCAAGTCTAAGAATCTTGTCAGCGAATGTCCAGACATGTTTCAGTTTGACTGTGTCATTTACATCGTGATTTAATGTCACATTTGCTTAATTCTGTTTCGGTAATTTAGTTAAATTTTATATACTGCTAGGCTATACTATAACGAAAACAAGATGTATAAAGCCGGCTCACCTAAAATTCTTGTATAATCTAATTTTCTGCAGCAAATCTTCAGCAAATTGCAAAGCAAGTTGTACAGTGCAACAAACGACAGAAAAAGTCGCATATATTGTTGCACGACAAGTCGACAGCAAAAATAGTGGAGTTAGAGCGTAATTCCTAATAGAGCGTTACACGATCCAGCAAACGTCCAGCAAACTTCCAGCAAACTTCCAGCAAACGTCCAGCATTAGCACGTGTATTTTCAATACATTTGCTGGAAGTTTGCTGGACGTTTGCTGGATCGTGTAAACACCCCACTAGTCACGCACGGACTCGCGCCGCAATACCGTGGTCACTCATCAACGTTGCCGATTCCTCCGTTCTGCTGCACCAACCGTCTGCCTGCGGTCAAGTTGAAAACCGTCGCCAACCAACCGGGCTTTCCCGGTTGTCGGTCCAAGAACTTGGAACAACCTGCCGGACAACTTGTCGTCTGCCGAGTCGTTATCCAGCCTCCGTCAGCGACTAAAAACTCACCTCTTCGCCAAATCATTTCCTGAACTGCACTCAAACTAATCTTTCTCCAGTGGACCTGGGATTAGTTCGTATTACTTAGCCCGCTTTAAAAAATTCCGAATTTATTGACTGATTGATAAAAAAATAAAGACAAACTCACCTGGGTGGCGATGAAGTTACCGAAGACTTCGACCTGAACATCAGCATCCGCGGCAACAGCTTCGGCAGCAGCAGCCGGCTGTGCCGACTCAACAGATGGCAGTGTTATGATGGACCCCGTGGATCGCTGTATCTCGCGAACGTTCTTACCGCCCTTGCCTACGATCCGCCCGGCCGCAGACTGCGGGATATTAATGACTGTCCGCAGTCGCACGTCACCCTCGGCGCCGGCGAACCCCTCCAGCTTCATTTTCTCGAATATGAAATAACTTGCCTGCAGAAATCAAATAAATAATCGTCTCATCTAGTTTGTGTTTGGCAAAGTTATCATTCTGTTTTTATTTACACGAATTTTTATGCATGAATAGCAACGCCCTTCATTCTACGTATAGGTCTAGACTAGACTTCGTTCTGGTCCAAGAAAATAACAGACCACTTTTCAAACCCATAAAAAGTGACAAAGTAATATTTACCATAGCGCTGCTTGCGCGTTAAACTCAAAACAAGAAGAGCTCCACAGTCTCGGCAGTTTATGCGCTTTGCTGATTGTTCTGCGAATCCTAACTGCATAATTCACAAAAGTAGAAGAAAAACGTCAGAATTTATAATCATTTTAAGATATCGTTCTTTAAAAAAAGTTTAAATTTACAAAGTTAAAGACATCTTCGAAGAGCTTAGATCTTTCAGAAGGGTGCAGTTAATTAAGCCACGTTCTCACGCCCTGTCTGCTGAATGTCACGAAAGTCATTTAACCTGCAAAATCTGACTCGAGAGATCTGCTAATCTAAGTTCTTGGCAAGTCACTTCTAAACGGCAACACCTACACAACGTAACGCCGTGGTCAAACAAGTGTCAGCAGATAGATTGTAATGAATGTGTCTAACCCGCCAGCAGGCATCTGAGTTTCCTTTGATCGTAACGAATCTTTCTTCAGAAGGATTCTGATCATCTCGTCTCGGCTCAACCTTTAAACAACAAAATATCAGCAGAATATTTGCAAATATAGTGCATACTACTAGTTTCGTTATTCAGTATTCTTTGTCAGCTTATCGATTTCCGTGTTTCGCCTATTGCTATATATTTCTCTGTAGGCCTAGCGTGGTCTGTCAGTCAGTTGTCTGTTTATCGTCTGTCGTCTGATGTCAGTCACATCCGTGTCCGCTCTTAAACCGTTCGACGGATTCAGATGCCGCGACAGGTACTCTTGTTGGAACTTAGGTCCAATGGCAGACACAAAAATTTGGAATAAAGGGGAGAGAAAGGTAGGGGTGGGGTCCGAAGAAACAGTTGTGTCCCCTCCCCAGAAAATTTTGTGGAAAATTTTGTGGAAAAATAATGCATTTTCGATCCAAAATTATTACTCGTTTTAAGATGCATCTCCAGTCAATATTCGGGTGGGTGGCCGCCCCCTCTCCCGCCCCTTCCCCTGTATCCGCCACTGCAGTTGGCTACAATGACACACTGTGCTAAATGGGGGTTCCTGCCCCCAGGAAAGATTTTGGGGCTGAACCTTCAGCCGAAGCAATAATTGCGAACTGCAGCCAAGCCGACATTCCTATGCTGCCACCTGGCAAATACAAACGAAAAGTTGGGCGTGTTAAACGATTCCGCTTTTGTCGAATTACTTTGATTTTTGTTATTATTATATCTTCGAAGCTAGGTACTACCTACGTACCGTGACGAAAGCGTTGGAGTCGCGAATAATTCTCTTGATG
>Ga0056128_1002193_pt1 | contig 22882 bp, 13 predicted proteins | sample WorMetLIZISLAND2_FD_71113 | JGI IMG/M metagenome (GOLD analysis project Ga0056128, IMG submission 71113) | Marine gutless worms symbiont microbial communities from Max Planck institute for Marine Microbiology, Germany - Olavius geniculatus... ... | reverse complement strand
ACCAGGGGCTCTGCCCCTGGACCCCGCTGAGGGCTCCGCCCCCCAGACCCTCGTTATAGGTTCGCGCTCCGCGCGCTCACCATGCTCCCCCCTTTGCCAAATCCTAAATACGCCACTGATTATTTATATGACATTATTATTATTACTAAATAATTAAGGTGCTTAGAAATAATGAAAATGTTTTATTTATTCTATAGACAATGTAAAACTTGGAAAGTTAACGCAAAAAGTTGTCAGATAGGTCTCTCATAAAAACATAAAACATTTGCACAAATTCTATTTATTTCGCAGTCGCACTGCTCATGTCTGCAGCAGTATAAAGGGTGCACACAAGCTCGACAAAATGAACGACACTACTAGTTTGGCGACCATGGGACAAGGACCTAAGTGCGTCGCACCACTGTCTGGGGTGTACAATTTCATTTAAGACTCGCGAACCCCACTCAAAACCGGTTACTCAGTCCAGGCAGGGAATCGAAAGTTTACATTAATTTTGGTTTTTCTACGTCGTCTTTTCTTTCGAGAGCACCTACAGAACAGACGGCGGACGGACGGACAAGACCAATAATGCGGCCTATTATGACAGCCACATGATAACCGTGTGCTTATTGGCTAGTCTTACCTCCAGTTGTACGCGACATCCTCGGCAGGAATGTGGCCTGTAGAGTTGCAGTCGGTAGACCAGTGATAGACGTTGAGGACCAGCAATACACAACTGACGACCGTTCCACAGCGCACCAGACTCATAGAGCCACGACCGCCACAAGCAACTTCCGAGCTCATCCGCCAGATTCCACACAGCCGCCGCCACTGCATCGGCTCTACAAACGGTAACAAAAAAATCCAGCTGTCGCTAGGAAAGACGACTATACAGTTCCTGTTGCATTACTGGCCTTCTAGGTCATCCAAGGTCGATGATTTTCATTTTATATGACAGAGCGTATGCGATTTCCTATTAGACATCAATAGCAAGCAAGGCCCAATCTCGCACTTTTTAGCCACAATACATCTGAGACACACGACAGACGGACAGACAGACGACAGACAACAACCAGTGCCATAGACGCCTACAATATAGCTATAGCGCGTCAAAAAGTAGACACTCGCTTAAGTTCTTTATGATGACTACCTGTAATATTGTGCTCGAAAAGCATGACAGCAACAACACGGTACAAATGTACGGATACCCGTACGGTGTATTCAATGCATGCGTTTATTTCATGATTATTCGTCCTTCTATCTTTCACCACATTTTCTGAAGTGTTCTGACCACCCAGGATCTCACTCATCAGGCGTGACCATTGAAACGCATCTCGCGTTTGTTCGTCACACGCAAAGCACACCGTAGGCGTCGATTACACTCATGACATAAACACGTTTCATCGCTATCTACAGAGAGCAATATGTCGCTTTAAGGCGCGTACAGAGCGACGTAACTGAACTGAACTGACGTGGTTTAGTTTTGGACGAACTGAATGAGCAAGCAGTAATGCATTATATACAGACTTACGTCGACGTCGGTAGCCTACGTTACGTGACTATGCTGACGTACATGGTAGGCCTATGCGTCAACCAATGATCAATGAGCTTGCCCTGTTTGCCCATTGGCCAGTTTGTCAAATAAGCTTAGGCTACTTAGCCGTGTCAGTTCAGTTCAGTTCAGTTGCGTCGATCTATGCGTGCCTTTACACTCGCCGCCATGATAAAAAGTGTAACCTATCTATTTACTTACCAATATCAGGCGACTGAGCCGCTTCCCCGTTTCGTGATCTCCAGCGCAAGTTACATTACAGCCTTCGTTTTGCTGTCCGCGTTCGGCGAAACAGGCGGATCGATTCAACGCTCTGAAGTCGAATCGCAGCCTGTCCAACGCTGGATCCGGACGCTAAACTTCGCGCTTTCATTTTTGCCTTTCACCGCACGTAGATTAGAACGCTTTTGGTGTCGCTAGTTCGAACGGCGTTTCGTTGCAAGTAGCGAGCAAAAAGGCTGCTGCGCTGCGACAACCGGCCTGAATCTGTCACTGGAACAAACTAACTACGATATTATCACCAGCACACGATCCAGCTAACGAGGTTTGCAGACAGAGAGACTGCTGCTGGTAGACTAAACTATCGTAGTTAGCAATGATGATATATAGTCGGCACCACCCGAACGAGCCGCCTATTCCACAGCAGCAAGCAGGAATGAACTGAATTGTCGCACTGACATTAAACGCGGCGATTCCAGCGTCCCATGCGCGCGCGCGCGCGTTTCAATTGCATACCAGCTGATTGACAGACTGATCAACAGTGTGATGCTATTACGAGGCCGGTGTCGTGGAAAATTTGTCGCACCTGGAAGATTCTTCCCACCTCCATATTCTCATGATGTAACTAACCCTAACTCTAACCCAAACCCTAACCCTAACCATAGCCCTAATCCTATCCTAACCCTAATCTTAACTCTACCGCTAACCCCAACCATAATCTTAACCTATCCCTAAGCTTAACCCTAACCCGTACTGCTGCATGTGGGAATTATTTTCCGGTGTGACGAATTTTCCACTACACCGGCGGTGTGGCATAATTTAATAACACAGTGGTTAGAGGCAGGTCAAGGCAGACTCTGCTGCCCCAGGGTAGCAATTAATAATTCATGCCCCCTACCGTGGAATGCAGAGTTTGATTTTTTTTTGGTTTGGGAGAGATAGGGCAAATTTGTTTCTTTTGTTTCCTATAAACAGAAATAGACTGTGTTAAAGTAAATTTCCACTAATTTTTTATTTAAACAACGGTTAGGCCTAATTGCAGTTGGTTCTGGAGCCGCCCTACGCGCCTGAGCTGGCCGGCCCGGCGCGTGATCCGCCAGCCGTAAGCGAACATTAGGCGTATATTTTGTATTTTATATATAGGGATACAGTGCATATATTTTACACTATGATATATGCGTAATTTTCGTGAGGTTTTCACGTCCGATGATTTTGATTTTCGACATTTTGAACAAAAAAATTGGCATTGGCATTGGCATTGGCATTGGCATTGGCATTTGGTATACCAGTTATTCCTATTGTGGGAAACTTTTAGCCACTATGTTTTAGTTAACTTTTTATAGCACAGACGGGCGGATAAACGGACGGGCAAAAAGCTTAAAAACACGGTCTCATAATGAGTAAGTTTTTTGGAGAAAATACGAGTACAGAGGCGCATAATATATAATATATAATATATACATAATATGTAATATATTTAGTTTATGCTGTTAGATTAGGATATACGATGGGAAAATAATGTCGCAGATTGATATTGGTTCACAGTGCAGATTTAATCTAATTAACGGCCACGTCCAACAAAACTGAATTTTGAACCAACGATAACTACTAAAAAACTTATTTCGCAACTTAGGCTTCATCTTTTCTTTTGTGACAGAAAGCAGGCATCACACACACACCGGCAGACACTGTTATGTTACTGCCATGGATTAGCATTATGCGCGGGATAGAACATTGATCAAAAACGGTAGTATAGTTCGTTCAGAAAGTTGAAATAGAAACAGCCAGTAACTGCGGTGGGAAGACTAGATACATGTAAGAGCCGCAAGAAAATGTAGAAACTGGACGACCCGCAAAGCAGGGTTTTCTATACACAAGGGGGGAATGAGGCAGACTGCCTCATAGTTCATCCAGGGGGGGAATAAATTCCCCTCTTGGCCAACGTATTTTTTCTTTCTGAAAATTATAGTGTGCATGTGCATTTTCGACTTTCTGTATGTAATATTGCATGCATAGTTCAAGACAGTCTTACGAGCCGAGAAAGCAAGGGGACCGCTGGAGTGGGCAAATTTGCGGCTTTCAGTGAACATCCAAAAGCCAAGTGTTTCAGCTTCAGGGGGGTTTCGCTTCCTGTCCCCTGACCAGGGGCTCTGCCCCTGAACCCGCTGGGGGTTTCGTCCCCAGACCCCCGTTACAGGGGTCTCACACTTGTATTTTTTTGTGGGGGGCTCCAACTCTCTAGCCCCGGCACTGACTGGTTTATCTGGTAACTTATGCATTGACTGTATGTACAGTCAGCTGCATGATAGCCTAGAGACTGCATATAATTTTGCAACAACGCACCGTAGTGAACCAGTTTTCTGTTAGGCCTATGCAAATACCTGTAGGCCACTTAACCTATTTTAAATATGAAGAGGTAACTTTATGATTGGGTCTTTCATGAAAAAAAAGATTTTTGTAACCCGAAACATATTACGAATTTCATCAGACATTTCATGATTTAGACCACTCCCCCATCTTGGGACTTGGATTCGCCACCCCTAAAATCCATCCATTCGTGGGGACTGGTTCATTGACTCAGGGGGTAGAAGGCCCTGCCGCAAAGAATTGCATCTTGCGGGCTCAGGTACTGACAAGTACTAGACGGCGAAGACAATAGGCCTTCCTTGTTACGGTATTTGATGTGAAATCGATTTATGCTCATTTGCATTGCTAGCCTCTATTCACTTTTTTTATAAGCGACATCGGCGCTGTCAGAATTATCAGAAGCAAATTCGTTATTCAACGTATCAACATTCGACTGCATTGCAGCAAATTTTTAGGCAAATTTTTTGCGGCATTATAGCTATGGAACGTCTCACTGCACTATAGTGACTACTTATACGTGACTTCACTGTTTAGGCTTATTGTTACTTGTCCTTGTAGTCTTACAGGACTTAACGCCACGCTAAAGTTTATTCGTTCATCATCATCATCATCATCATCACTATCACCCCGGTAACACACCCAGTAACGTTAGTAGAAGGGAATTTCGGCATACGTATTGCCTAAAAACAAAATAAAACATCACCAAAAAATTCACAACAAAATAATTGGCGAAGTGGAGTTGCACTTAAGACGGTGTTGGTCGTCCTACGCCTAAAGTCGTCAGTGGGTCTGAGTCGGGCCATCAGCTCTCTTCGCTCTGGTTTCGGACTGACGAGGACTAAGCGCCCAATGCTCGGGATAATCTCGACAACGGCGCGCCGTCGAGCTGACCGAGTCCCGGAGACAATTAGCGACGACGAACGCACAATCACGCACCACTCTGACGTCTTGGGCAATCGCAAGTTACACCGACACATACAGGGCTGGAAAAGAAACCTAGGCTTTTTAATGAAAATTTTTTGGGTTTTAGGTTTTTAATTTTTAACGTTTTTAAAAGTTTGTTTTGGTTTGGTGTGCAGTGAACACCGTACACAAAATTACGACCCAGGAAAAACGTGTTATACACCCTCTTATGAGCGAACGACATAATAACGTGATTGACGTCATAACTCTAAAAAATACAATGAAAGTACGAATTAAAATATGACATGTAATAAATTTTTTAAAAAACCTATAATTGGACTTTTATATTTTATATTTTTTTTAAAAAACCTATAAAACTTAGCTTTTTGGACCAATTTTACAGCCCTGGACACAATATGTAAACCTACGCTATATACCGGCATTAGTTCGCATCGTTTTCTTCTCACGAATACGTACGGTATCCCGTGACTCCGAAATATTTCTTTGTGTATATTAGTATTAGTACGAGTAACTAACGTGAACAATTAAAGTCTCCTAGTGTTACAGCGCGGGCACTAGCTGCAGCCCAAAAATGTGAGGTGGAATATGGCGAAAAGATATTTTTGAGACGTAACCGGGGGACAAGCGTCGAAGGTACGAAGGTGAAGTGTTTAGACAAACTGTTCCAGATACGAGCAGCGGCGACCGGAAAGTCGGTAGCCGACGGTAGTCAGTCGACGGTTACCGACAATCAGTAACGAAGACAAAGGCAGAACGAAGTCGCTGTTGAGCCTTAACGTTCACCATTTTTGACACAAATCGTCAATGACGTATAAAGACGTTATAAACGAAATTCTACTTGCTCTTCGGATTCCGCCTTTGATTTATTCGCAATGCAGCGTTATGTAAATGCGTTTTGATCGACTGATCGACTGACTGCCTGTGATACCGATTTACTTTTCAAACTGTGCGACTCGAGGTTTAGACACAATTGAATGTAGTATTAACGGCTGCGTATTTGTTAGGCGGGCTTCCTCTGAATAAAAATGCGTCAGAAATCCCCGAAAGTACTACGTCGGCGGGTGACATCACGTGTTTGGCGAGCGACGGCAACTCGTGGGAGGGAGGGGCACCTGTTCCAGCGCTAATGACGACTGATTATGACGTCAGACCAAGCCGTTCAGCAGAGTTTTAACAACGCTCGTTAGGCCGGTCTCTGGTAATGGAACGAGCGTTAAACAATTTCGCTAATTTACGCGAATTAGGCTACGTGGTCATAGCAACAGTGCAACAAACATTGTATCCGTCTCCAACCGTAAGCTGACGTCCGTTTTCTCTTTATCTGCCAGTGTCTTGAGATTCACCGAATCTTTCCAGAACACAATGTTGTGTTTCTGATCTTACAACGCCAACATTTAAATTTGCAATTTAAAAGCAGTAAGTAAGCAGTAGCTGTCAGACGGCAGTGTTATATACATGTTACTGGAGTTTATGCACGAAAGGTATGACCGCCAAAAAGTTCAACAGTGTAGAAGTGCGGCATTTTGTGAAAGAGAATCTGTTGTCGTACTCGCTGTCCAGTTCTTAACTGACCTTTGACTTTTGACATTTCGTTTCACCTATCCGCAGCTGCGTATTGATTTAAGTGATCGTTATTACAGCCTTGCAGTTGCACGTGGTGTTCGCTAATTGATTTATTTGCTCTTTGGACATACACTTAGTAGACTTCTTTCGGACTCTAATTACCGTGTCGGGGTGTTGCAGGCTTTCTAGTTTTCTTACAATGAAAGTTATTATGTGGCCCTATGACACATGCAGCAGCTGCTGCGGCGGTTTTACTTGTAACACTCTTTTTTTCATGCAAAGATTTGTGCGTGGTCTTGACGAAAAAAAACGACCAAGCCCCTCCCTCGAGATAACCCCGACAATATAATCAATCGACTTGTGAAGCTTTGTGATTGATGGGTCATAAAATGTAGTATTATACGGTTAGGTTTACTGATCGGAGGGCTTTGTCCTATCCTCTCGGTAGAAGACGATTTAGCTTACATGGGATTGTGTCCGTGGGGGGGCTTTTGTCCGATCACCGATGTCGAAACCGGCTGTCGCCTTTGATAACGTCAAATGTCATTGTATCGTATATCTCCCTCGAGTCGTCGATCGTTACCCAACCATCATAGTCGAACGTTACCGTCGTTGTATATATGTTTCCCCAGCCATTTAGGCGTATGTCATTATTATATGGGACCACGTGACCTAACATGCCAGCTGCCAAACAAAACCGTAGTTTATCCCGGAAAACACATATATATATATAATGTCTCGGTCTATCGATGTTTTATTAGAACAAAAATGGCATACAGTATACCCAAGTGCCACAGTTTATTTGCAGTCAGTCTTCTCTAGCACATCATACTGGTTTTTGTGCTAGGAATTTATTGCCTTTATCGCCGTTTCACCGTTCTTAGAACAGTTTTTAGTAATTAATCATTTTGCCGTAACTGCTTTGTACTATTTCTTGGCGTAAGTAGGCCTAAAAACTAATAATTGATAATGCCTCTCAAGTTTGACTGCATCGGTTGCTGCAATGTCCGTGAGATGACTGGGTAGAATGCGTAGTCTTTTTGCTTGTTTCACTTGAAAGCTTTGGCGAAGCGTAATGTTGTTTCCGATGCATGAGTGCTAGTAATGGCGAACGGTGTGCTGTAAAGCAAAATGTATTCTTCTTCGCGTCCAGTGTGATAACTTACTTTCTTACTTTTGAATGAAACAGAAAGGAGAACAGATATGATACTGAATAAAAGACGTGTTAACTAGTCAGTGATGTCAGCAGAGCTGAGCGCGATCTGCTGTTGCTCAAAATTTATATTAAAGTTTATGTCAACTAAAAAGATTTCGCTAGTGTCTGAGGGTCTGAATGTCGGAGAAATTCATTGCTGGTAGTGAGAAAACGTTACAATATGGTTTACTGTTTTATAATTTTTGAAAAATCCACGCATCAAGAGCGACCAGATCATAATATTAGTGCGAGTCTGGAATTGACACGTACGGTTAATGCATGGCGTCCGGTAGCACAACGATGAAAGCATAGACCTAACCTATGGATACTCCTGTATACGCACGTCGCCGCCGGGTAAGCCACGGCTTCGAGTTGAGTGTATTTTCGTGAGCAGCGTCAATAAAAAGTCGTCTCTAATGGAACTGTGACTCGTACAGTCCATTTGCATCTGCCGTCCATTAGACTGTTGCTGAGCGAAGATTGCGTGCTATACAGTCGCTTGTACGTAGCCTACATAGAGTATACACAAATGTCTACTGTGTGCCGACGCCGTCTTAGTCGCCAAGTGGTGTGACTGGACTGGGGGCCTGCAGACTCTAATTTACTGAACGATTGCAACATTAACGGATAAGTGTGAAAAAGTTAGGCTTGTCGTTATCATGTCGAATGTTCTTTTGTCACGCTATACGAGCATGCCGGATAATAGCAGCACGTTTGGTTCACCTAGATCTGTCAAGTTCAGTGGAAACAAAAGTGAAGACATGATGCATTATTTATCATCACTATTTTGGGACAGTTTTGGTTTTAAAAATTAGTCAAACTGCCTAAGTAGTAAATTGCCGAAACGTTTAGGTGTGAGAAAAATCTAGAGGATCTACATTGAGTTTTCAACTATGAGGCAATTTTGGCAAGTTTTGGTGTTAAAAAACGAAATTTGGCCATTTATCTCTACAATCACATAACATTATCATGTGTGCTTCTTGTAAATGCAACACAGACAAAAAACATAAAAATGCTCAGAAAACATTGAGCTGTTGAAAGTGTCACCAACATAATTATTCAGTAGGCCCCTGTACAATATTAAACATGATGCATAAACAGAGATTCGGTCGTAAACGATAGCACAGGTGACTGGTAGCAATCTGGCCTCAGAAAGTAGTGTAGCAAGCGTTTGATGTGTGGTTAGATTTTTAATGAATGGCCTAACTATTTTCGTGCTACGTAGTACGATTTTGAAAATCGGTGAATATTAAATGAGGTGGATTCTATATTTGGCCGAACAGAGGCCGAACCCACGGGCCAGAAAATGTTGGACAGCAGAAAGAGCAGATTGCGGGACTGCTTTACGGCGTGTTGAGACGTTCAAAATTTCATTAGGTGCAGCACAACGTTCTCAATATCTGGCCTGTACGCTGATTAGCACAGACGGTCGGCCATCTCAGCAGTGGCAGTGAGAGCCCCACATTTTTACTGGACAGCTTAATCGGGTTTCGATATTCGACCGTGATAAAGTAACGACTTAGAATATGTAATTGGTTTGACAAGGCGTTAAAATATCCTCCGCTGGCTCCAGCAGCAGGCAGCTGTCAACAAGACGTCAGAAGCAACTGTTGCCAGGCAGCGGAAAGCGACTCGTTGATGTGGACCGGAGCCTACAGCGGGATATGGAACTGGAAAGACGTCGTCGTCGTCGGATTGTGACGTGACTGTGACAAGCGGCGAGCGTCGGTGACAGGACCATTTCGCGGATCATTCGCTGCGCGGCGCCACTGCGTTATCGCTCGTCCAAGCATGCTGACTGACCGGCCCCACCACTGACGACGATGGTCCACGGGACGAAGAGAGACATCGTACCTGTTCATAGCGTCCACTGACCGTCCGCTATTCCGGAATGGTTGCATGAGTTCCTTTTAAAGCTAAAAACGGTGCTCTGCCTATTATTAAATGTTTTTAATCGTGTATGACACTAAATGGTCTTGTGCTGATGTGCCGTTATGACAGTGGCGTAGCCATTAGTTGTAGTTGGGGCACTTAAGGGGCGGGGTATGGGGAGGAGTGTCCCCTCCCTCAGGGGTCTGTAGGAAGGGGCTGCGCTCTTTCTTTTACGGGGTTCGCACAAGTATATAGCAACTGCAATAAGCCTACAGGTTTTTGCAACAGATTGAACAGACTGATACAAATAAGCGTACAAGTTTTCTGCAAACTGGCAGAAAAATTAAATGAAAACTTGAAAAGTTGCAATACAATACAATAACAAATTTGCACTTGAAAATTAACAGACAAGCAATCAGTTTAATATCGCAAGTCTAGTAATATGGACATGATATTATAAAAAACGAATTCTCGTATTACAGTTTTATTACAATATATTGCATTTATACGAATCCCATTGCTAATCGCGACATAGGCTACAAGTAACGATATGCATTTTTACATGCAATCGTAAATGATTTTACAGTTTATCACAAAAGAGGGCATTAAGCCTGACTAACGTTGTTAGAGTAATGTCTGTAAAAAAGTTTTTAAAAAACCAAAAAATCAATAATTCTCATAAACATTAAATCGCAAGGTTGAATGAGAGTTTGTCTTTAACTGAGATAGCAATCGTTAATTGCTTTATTTTAATTTGATTAATCAGAAAGAAATCTGTAGAGAGCAGCAAGATCCATGTGATTAAATGCGCATAAGTGTCAAACAATATACAATTATGGGCAAATACAGCTTTAATATTCAAACAAATCAACCGACTCAATAGTAGGCCTACTCGTAGAAAATTACGGCAATGAACGTCAACTGTTCGAAAATTATAACTTATTATATTATTAGCCTATTATTATTTGCCAACTGTCACAAAATTCTGAGTCGAACGATAGGGCCTAGGCCTATGTCTGCGATTGCCGTCAGTTTTCGTCGGCGAACTTTCGATCGGTGGCACTCGGCGAATCATGAAACCGATAGTGCAGATCGCAGTGTGTATTCCCGTAGGACTTGCTTGCCAAAATTGATTATATTGCATTTTCTGTTGAATGCGCGGCGGCGAAGTGTGTAAAGCGTGAATCCGCGGCGCGCGCAACTGGTCGGTCAGGTGACGTGGCTGAGTGGCGCGCTATGACGAGTGATAAACGATGACGGAGAGACGACAGAGCAGTCGGCTAGTCGCGGTCACCATGCAGCACCGCGCACCGACGCAGCTAGGAGGAGAAAATAATGAGCGTCAGGATATGTTCTGACTGCTGGCCGGTCTCCTATTATAAGATCCCCCATAGAAGTCTCCCCCGGCCGACAATTTACCGGTAAAAATCCGCCCCACCCGGCGGCCGCTCGGGCGGGACGGATTTTTACCGGTAAACTGTCGGCCGGGGGGAGATTTTTCTGGGGGCGATCTTACTATGGGGAGACTTTTTATGGAGCCGGCGATATTTTAATAAGGGGGGACATACCAAATCCGTGATTATCTCTTCCCGGGCGGATTTTTCATGGGGAGACATTTTAATGCGACACCGTCTATACGGTCGGTCCGATGTGATGACTTCGTTTCCGTAGCTGCTGATGCTGATTATAATGCAGAGACACGGAGTCACACGGGCGCCAACGATAAGCTATGTTGAAGCTGCAGCGTGTGAACAATTATTTTTAGGCCATCCTTATAGAGTGCAGCAGAAACATCATTCTGTGGATTCACTATCCCTAGGCTAGTATGATGATATTTATGTCTGACTCACGACATAAAGCTTAATTGAGCCGTACTAGTAGACCGCATAATAGACGTAGAAAAACCAAAACTGGCGTGAATGTTTCCCTGCAAAGAAAGGCGTACTGGGATTGTCAATGTTTGGCTCAAAAAGTCGCCGTTTTTGTCAACAAAAAGCCCAGCTGTCGTTAAGATAGCCAAACGTACTGGTTGTCAGTGATCTTCAAAGTGATTCAAGATCGACGATTTTCAATTCATCTGAAAAGCACTTCCTATTAGTGATTAATGGTAACCTTGGCCGTATCTCTCACCGTTTCCGAGGTATGGCCAGTTTTCCGTTGAAAAACGCACATTTTTATGCCCGCTTTTATGCTCCATTTAACCCCGAATTTAAAAATATTTCCCTGGAACCACATCGCTAAAATTTTGCGTGCTATATGTTTAAGGCGCAAGGCTAATAATGCGTGTAAAAATTGCCTTTAAGCCCTACCGTTTAACTACAATACATCCGTTACAGACAGACGACGGGAGACGGACGGACGACGACAGACGACAACTGTATCATAAGCTCGACCGTTACTTAAGTACGGTCGGCTAAAAACGTTCAGCAAATGACGCATGCTATGTCTATAGCTAGTGTAGTGTAGCAGTAACTTAGAACCTTGGATAGAGGCCTAACTAAACGGACGGCGGCATCGTTGACAGTACAAAGCGTGTCGACATCTTTGTTTGCACGAGGGTGTTTTAATTTGATTTACTGATCAATAATTGAAAATGAATCCTAATTGATAATTTTGGTATTAAACTTACCTCCGCCAAGGAGGTAATGTTTTTGCCCGACTTTGTTTGTCTGTGTGTGTGTGTACAAGATAACTCAAAAAGTTATGGACGGATCTTTCTGAAATTTTGAATGACCGTCGGGCATGGCATAAGCTACAAGTGTTTAAATTTTGGGGGTGATCCGGCAAAAATCCTGGATTCTGGATCACTTTGAAATTTTCGTTACCATTGCGTTAAATGGGGCATAAGCGGAACCGCTGCAAAACCGAAGACGGTGACGCCACCTAGCGAATAGCATTGCCTTGGCGTAGGTACCTGCGAGCTATGATTGCTTTCTAGTTGGTCCTGTGACGACAAGTTTCTTTGTTTGTACTTGAAATTCGCGTCAGTTGACTGATTGATCTGTAGGGTAACGAGTGGTGAACTGAGCAAACATTAGCCATTATATTGTGTAACAAATTTTATTAAAAAGACTGTATAATTGCTACCGGGTACTATATTGTTTACATTTTTTCACTTTTGCTCAACTGGGCTATTTTGCTGAAGTCAGCCTACTTTGCATTAGTTTAAATCTGTCAGAAGTAAACTGTTGGTAATTCTAGGAACAAGAGACTATTAGGCCTACCACACGCTGGATGCCTGTCACAAAACAAATAGAATCGACGTGCTGAAAGAAAACACGCAATTAGAATAAAACTTTGTAATCGACTTGTGACGACGCACACATTTAAATACGTGATGTTATTATAAATGCAATAGAAAGCGGCGCCACAATGACAGGTCGTTTGGCACAACTTGATATGAATCGGTAGGCCTATAGCCACAAATATTGTATGAAATACGTGTAGATTTAAACTAGTAATATCTAATAATATTACCCCAAGTCACCGGTACGAAGACACACTACGTATAAATGAAAAGAGATTGTGTTTGCACCAATAACAATTAGGCCTAAGATGCGATGACGAGAATGCTAGTCGGCAGGCCTATTGTTAGGTTATGTAGACACTGCGACGCAGTAAATGTAAAACTGACTTGTGGGCGTTATTATAATGCTGCACTAACAGATAGGCCTGATGAATATAGCCTACCACTAGACATAGACAAGAAAAGCCCAGCTAACGCAAAGGGGAACGCGCGACAGCGGTGCATGTGTGAAGGCACACTGCGAACAAAACTAAGCTCGTCGATCCCAGCAACTGACATTGGGTACGATGTATTTACATACACCAGATGGCGCCACCGTCTCGCGTGAATGCTGCCGCTCTTGAAATGTGTGTCGCAGCCCAAAATCGCCGAAAAATCCATAAAAAACCCCCTATTTTTGCGTTCAAGGTCATCCAAGGACATTGAAAATTTCAATTTGAAATCGGTGGCAATCGAGAGCCAGTGTACGGCTTCCTATTAGTGATTAATAGGATTAATAGTAACCTAGGCCCTATCTCGCACCGTTATTGAGATACAGCGACTTATTAGTTAAAAATCGCAAATTTTACCCACCCCTTCTCATTTAGCGGCCTCGTTCGGGGTGACCCCCTTCGAATTTATGAAAAAGCTTTACGGTTCTTGAAACTAGAGTCTTCCGGGCAGCCGAAGGTGAAAATTTGGTAATCCTAGCTTGTACCGTTTTTGACTGATCCACCCGTGTGACGGACGGTCGGACAGACAGAACTGTGATGGCTAAGACGCGCTATATAGCAGTAGGTTCTACCTGCTGTCGCACGTAAAACACGTTACAAGACTTTGACCGAGGTTTGGCGAAAGAAAAACCTTTGTAAAATAGGCCCACGTTAAGACTCAAAGATTTGGCAATTTTTGTTCGTTGAAATCTATTGACATTCTATATTTTCACAGCACCATAGCAACGCCAATCACCTAAATTTTTACACCCTTTAACACACTATTAAATTTCTGTGACAGCGCAGTAACGTAGTATGTTTTTGTATTAAGTAGAAAACGTTCTATCTTCTTGCGTATCTTTTGAAGTTTTATGCCGCGTTTGTTCCATTAACGTTTGTTTTCTATTTGATGCTTTTCTGAAAAAGTGCAAAAAGCAATCTGTAATATCAGCATACGATAATGCTGAAATTAAGCGAAGTATGGCCTTTAACGTAAACATTTTACACAATTTCCAGTCCGAAAAATATAGCAAATTTAAAAAAATACTAAATATTTGAACTTCCAATATTTAGACAGCAATGTTGGTGAATAGAGTTGGCGTGGAGAGATGTGGGCGATCCTTGCTAGCTAGCATTCAGACGACGACAGTCTGTGTCTGTCATCATCAAGTGCCACGTGAGAAGTCGACTCGATATTCGCTAGTTGATATTCTAAAGCCGATGACGATCTTCGATGTTCGCTGGCACCATGGCGACGCTGACGCTGACGCTGACGATGATGATGATGGCGACTGTAACGTCTTTCTTTATGTTCTTCTACACCATCGTTGTCGTCCTCGACATCTAAAAAGTTTAAAACCGAAGCGTTTATAACATGACCTCTTGCGCACAGATAAAATTCTGTAGAACAAAACAGACATTGGCGATGCAACAACGTTTACAGTTGGAACCCGCGACCATCAGTGGAAACTGTGCCGCAATCGTGTGACTCGTGTTGATCAGGACAAGTAGGCTACTTTTTACCTAACGCGCTACCAAGCCATGGCATAACTTAAACATCGCTTCACATGATCGGGGTTCGGTAGCTAAATTTCGATCACAAATTAAACAGACGGCCTTGTCTGACTTTTCCCGTGCACTGTAGTAACTGTAGTAACTGACGTACTGAAAAAAAATTATCAATGGCTAATATATTCAGCTATATTCGTCATTCAATTACAGCAAAGAAAATACCAATCAAAAACAAACAACAGGCAAGAAACGGAAACTAGGCTATATAGAAACAGTGAAATCAAGTCGTTCAGGTCACGTTCCTCGCAGCTTGAAACTTAACTACTGAGTATACGGTACCTGTTAAATTTCGTGAATAGAAATTGTTGCAGTGACGGTGACGATGATGACGCTGATGTTGTTGACGGTGGTTCTCATCGAGGTCAACTTCACCGTTCTTGTTCTTTATTGCTTTATCATCATCACCATCATCATCGCTATCCTTGTTGTGGTTGTGGTCGTTGCGTGGACGCTGCTCCCCCGTGTCTTCTCCGGCAGGCTGTGTGTTCGAGGTCGGTGCTCGTCTGTTGACGGGTGTAGCCCAGACCGCGGCAACGTGGTCACGGCCTGGAGGTCGACGCGATCGTCTGGATGCTTGGCCACGTGTCGGCGGCAGACCACTCCGAGCCATAGACGACGTCGACGATCCAGTGTCTTTTTTTGCTGCTAAGCACATTTTCAACAACGAAGTCGTCATCATGTTGGCGTAATATCTGACTGAGGGAGTTTGCCAACTATGTTCCAGAATTAGAATCAGCAACGTCATTCATCGTCATTGTCACGTCATTATCATCATCAACACAGAGAGTTTAGAGTGGATGAAACAATAAGCACTGCCTCCAAGACCACCTCAGTAAATTATCGCACTGTCACCTAAGCGACGAAAAAGGCAAGTCTTGAGACGCTGGCTGAAGACGGACAGTGACATTGGTTGGCACCGAAGACATTTTGATAGACTGCACTTATTTTTGTGTAGTACGTCACAGATATTCCGGAGTTGATATTCTGCGTAAGAACTTTTCGTAAATGTTAACTATCGAGACACTATTGCATGTTTTTATTAAAAATATAATGAATTTAATTGTTACTGTCGCATATATTTTTATCTTTAGTAGCTCAACGCCTGAATTTTTCCAACCATCTGATGATTTCTGTTTAACACGTACGCTATGTTTCTAGTTATTTGTGGCACTAGATGGCCTACATAATGCTGATCATGGACTGTTCCGACCAAAGTCCTATAATGCTTTGATTTGTTGTAAAACAACAAACCGAAAGTCTACAGCTAATCCGCAGCAAGCTGTACGACAGAATTCCGTATCAAATCGAAGGCCTAGATAAAATTCACAACAACGTAGCATGTCAAACTGTTGTAAAGCTTGCTGTAAGATGAGTTGTCCATCAAAACATTGACAACAACTCGAAGATACTACTCATGCAATCCCTCACCGGTTAACGTCGATGCGGTTGAACGTCCGTCATCACTCTGCCCTGTCTCTGCCTCGGCGGTGCGTGTCTGAAGCTCGTCTGACGCGGGCGCATGTTGCACACTGAACGCAGACATTCGACGTCGCTCATGGCGACTCGCTTCGTTCCTCGTCCGAGTTCTGTCGTAGCTGAAGCTGGCCGCTCGGCGCCGCACGAAAACCTTCCCGACGTCGTCCTCGGCGTCCGGCAATGTCGACCTCCGCAGTTTGTCGCCGTCCTTTTCCCGGCGTGAAGACGACGATCTTCTGAATACTGCTACCGATGATGCCGAGTTTGGATTTCCGCGACCATTTTCTTTCAGAGCTGCAGAATTAACGACAGTAATCATATGATTAATCGTTATCGATCTTTTAAGATTGTATTTAGATAAATTTTTGATTGAAGTCACGTCACTAAGACCGCGTTATAAATTAGTGCTTGAATGCGTTTCGTGTTTGTGATTACTATGGAGCTGCGCTTGTAACCTTTTTATATTAAACAAATATATGATGACAACGACGACGACGACGACGATGATGATGATGACTGCATATACTTGTTTCGGATGATGCCAGAGTTGAATCTTCGCGGCGTGACTGATGGAAGACAGTCGTTTCGTCTGCTGTCGTGGCGTCGTTAGTAGCGGGGCCACCCTCAGTCTCTAGAACCGCTTCAGTAGGATTCCCGTTTTCGTGCAGCGGTTGTGCGGAGAGACCGGAGCCCTTGTCAGAACGTGGTTGATCGGCTGTATTCTCCTTAGCTCTGGGCGACCGATAAGGTACTCCGTAGTCCGGTAGGTCGGCGCCCGGCGGGTCGGCACGACGTCGCACGGCGCCGGGCGGGATCCACCCGGATTCCAGGTCACTGTACGCATACGCAGAACGCACGGGAAGCTTGCGCTCGGCAAAGATGCGTCGCTCCACTTCCGACGTCGACGTCGTGGTCGTAACGAACGCTTTCTCCGGATCCGGCCCGTGTTTACTGGAGCCGTTGACGCCGTTAGTCTTTGGTTTGACGCGCAGGGCGTACGCTCTCGACCGCTCTATCGCAGCTCTGCGTACAACATCAGCGAAGTGAACTTTTGTTATCGCAAAGTCGTATAATCACAAAACGCACAAAAATACGCACAGTATTTATAACTTCTCCGATTTGATTCTGCTAATTCAACAGACATTTTGTGCGCCTCATAATTATTTTTATAAGGCGCACATGAAGTCCGTTAAATTAGCATAATCCAATCAGAAAACGATATCACTAATACTACAGGATCTATTATACAGAAGATTTATACAGAAGGTACAATTTTGTTGCATATAATGAAAAAAATAAGCAGGCTAATTCATGTCGTTTGCCTCATTTCTCGTAATCGTGTAGTGACCACTGCTTAACGCAAAGTGATCGATAAACGGCTGTGAACTCCCTTCTCGTCTCATGCAAAACCTGGCTCTCGAAAAAATCATAACGTTCCGGACATCGTCATCTGAACCATACACGCAGCCTATTATCACAGGCGCACGGTAGCGCAGCCCTATGTTAAGGGCGATCAGCTGAGTCAAGTCAATGGCGATGTGATGGTGAGTGATATCACCTTTTTATGATTTTTGCTGTTTTCGATGTGTCAGTCATTTCATGCAGCCGTTAACAAGTGTATAAACTGATGTTTTGTACGTTTATTTTTCAGTCTATCATCAAGCTTGAAGTAGCTCTACTATTAAAGCAACTCTGATTGACTAATTGGTTGACGTATTGATCGAACAAGCAAAAGAGCATAGATGTTTAAAACAATCATTTGCATATAAGAAACATAAAAAAACATGTTTTTATACTTTTATAAAACATTATAAAAACATTAAACTGCAGATATTTTCAATCGCTACTTTTTACTTTAGGCATTTTTTTTATTTTATGTAACCGTGATTATGGTACATACTTAATTATGGACTAAAAATAAAATGTCAGAACAAATACCAAGTATACTAGTCACGTTAACAGTTTTAACACATCTGTAGCAATTTATTCTATCAATTTAACAAGAACAAAAACATGGCATTAAAAAGTACAAAACATTTTAAAAAAAACAAAAAAATATATAAAAAACATTTGAAAAATTTTTAAAAACATAAAAAATATGTTTTTATACTTTTATAATAACAGAAAAAAATGTTGTTTTTTATATTTTTAGAAAAAAACATAAAAATGTTTTAACATCTGTGCTAAAGAGACCTTCGACGTCGCTTGAAGTAGACAATAAGAACGATCAAAGTGATCAGCACGCAGCTTAACAGCACCACAGCCACCGACAGACCAACTGTATACATATTACACGCACACATAACGATGCAAGTTCATATAAAATTATTATATCTAACGTTGATATTCGTTAAGACTGCAAACCAAATTTCTGTTGTCTAAATCCGACTGGGGCCGGAGCCGGATTTGCTATTCTATGGTTTGCCGCCGTGGATAAAAAATTTGACTTTTAGTTTCCCCATGTATACCGTATTTCTATCGTGATCACGGCTGGCTGCCTGGCTATGATTAGCAATCACTTATTGACCTTTACAGGTGTTCTCTTTTTTATGAAACACCGAGTAAACTGTTATGCATTACGCACAAATCCAATTTTTGGCCAGGTTTGTAAAATAGCTGGATTTTTTACGAAGCTGACGACGGATTCCGGGAGCTCTAATAATTGTAATGATGTCACGTCACAATGTTCTTCCTAAAAGTGTTTTATCCATATAGTCTGCAAAACCAAAATAGGTAAAAAAACACAAACTTAGGCCTACATATTTAATTGGTAACAAAATTATTTATAGGCTGCCATTACCTTAAAGTAAAAACATTAATTTTGTGCAAAAATGTTTTGTGTAACCTTATAACCACAGCCTAATCATCATCATCATTTTATTTGACTCAGGCAGCATGTCCCACAAAAACACAAGAACACACATACACGGAAAGGCTAAAAAAAGAAAAAAGAAGAAAATAAATTCACCATGCTACACAACAAAAGAGTCAATCAACAATGTCCACAGAATTAAAATATTGCACCAATAAATTCTGGCTGTTGTGCCACATACAACTGAAAACACATGCAGATGTACTCACCCATAAGCGAAGTATTGAGCCGTTTTCTAGACGGCAGTGTAGTTGCTGGTACAAACGCTAGCGTTGGTGTCGTAGATGTAACTGCGACTTGATAAGTGGTGTCAGACTGTGTAGCGTAGTCGGCGCTTAACGGACACGTGCTGACATTGCTCGACTCGTCGACGACAGCAGCTGTCATTTCACCAAATTGCACCAACAAGTGAGACAAGTAGCAAAAATTCTTGCTTGGTTTTAGTCGCCATTAATATTCTGTCGATATCGCAGCCAACGTAGCCAGAATAAATGTCTCGATACTTTGAATCGAACCCACATTTACGACGTTTCTCACATTTATCGAGCAGTCGGTCGGAAAGGAGATGAAAATACCTCCACCCCATTCCTTACTCGACGCTTGTTGCATCTCGACCTCTTTGCTCGCCCATGGAAAAATTTCTGCGAACGCCACGAGGGCGGCCACATTACTGTGTATCTCTCTATAACGCACCGAACTGGCAGAGAAATGGTAACGAAGCGTTGCAGTCGTGTGTCATCCAGGTCGCGAGTCGAGTGCTGACATCTGTCGACAAGACCGCGCACTCGCTGCCATCTCTGCCGGATGGCTCGCCCACCGCCCAATGATTCCAACGCATCTCCAACCCTGAAACAACGCAGAAAAAAATCTATCAAGTCAGTGCTGCTCGAACAGCACAAACCTCTGACAAAAATGGTGCTGCCATATGGCGAACGCAAAAGATTCAATCCAGCAGTTGTGTGCAAATGAGAAACCCTGAATCCTCGGATGCTGAAACGTAGCCTATCTCCACCAATGTCTGATTGGTTACTCCTTGGGCAGACACCGACCTAAAACTTCATCAATATCAGTCGACGTAATACACAACAAATTGCCGTTTTATTATAATTTAATGGCAAAGAATTCCGGATTGTGAAGAAAAAGTGGTCAGTCAGATTTTGACTCCGAACAAATTCGTTTTAGGATGAAAAAATCGAAATTCATTCGTAACTTTTGGAGTACAGTAGGCCCAATGTACTAATCTAGCAAACAGACTTATATTAAACCGCGATGTTTATTTTGTTTAGACCTATGTAGCTTCTAAACGCCATTTTGTTAAAAACGTCTAGGCCTACATTGAATTGATGCACAACGCGTATCATTTTGTGATACATAGCCCTAGCTACCCACCGGTATCGTTCCAGATCCAGCGTGCTTTGCGCAGTCCGATCCAGTACTGGGTTGCAGCGGCTGGCGGCTGCAGAGTTCGCCGGATGTGGTCCAGGAGAGCATCGTGTATGTCGGGGATGAATAGAAGCGTGATCTCGGCGTCCAGAGAGAGACAGAGCGCGGCAGCGGAGTACCAGCTGACTGGCTGCGAGCGACAGACCAGGAAGCATGTGTCGTAGTGCATCAGCCTGATCACGTCACGGCATAGGCTCGACGCATTACAGCTGCTGCTGCCTAGATCTAACAAACAGCAAAATAACAAGACAGGTAAGTGAGTGAGTGAATAGGGTTTAACGTCCCACCCGACACAGTATAGGTCATTTCCGGGACGGCCTTTCCGGGCGGAATGCACACAAACACATAATAATGAAACAGTAAGTTTAATTTTTACAGAAACACAAAACACAAGATACAAAAAACAAGCTAAATCTAAAATTGTAAGAACTCCATTATATGCGTGCATATGTAATTAACACAACGGTAGTTTTAATAATCTTCTCGGTTATCCTCCAGAGAGACATTAATGTGATAATGCTGTCTATTGGAGGACAGGGGTAGAACAAGACAGGTAAAAACAGTATGAAAAAATCTAAACAGTGCCTCCATTTAGCGTTCACCTCCTATGCTCAGCTGCTTTCCATTTCTTCTATCGTTATGCCTGGAGTAGCATAACGTGTCGACTGTCAATAAACGATAGATCTATGGGTGCTGTCGTGTGTAACCAAGCGAACAAACAGGAAAAAAATTTAGAATTTAGGTTTTGAATATTTGAATATTTTGTTTTTGTTTATGATAAACATGACGTCACTCGCCTGTGCGACAGATGAAGGACAACTGTGTTCCGCAGTGACGCTGATGCCACGATGACGTCACAATTGCCATGGCAACGCAGTCACCATTTGCATCCGAAGTATTCGATGGTGGATCTAGCCATGCACTAAAAGATCCTGCATCATTAGAATAATCAAGCTGCTAATATAATCTGTTACAAGTTTTCCGTTTAGAATAAGTTTCCCGTTTAATCTAGAAGAAAGAAAGGGGCAAATAATGTACTGGCATTACATACTGATATACAGGTTTGGATTCACGCCAGTCTGTCAAGACCAAGATTAAGACTATAAAAATATTGTCTTTAAGCATTTCAAGATAGAGACTGAAGTCCCGAGAACTACAACTTTGCAAATATACTTTTAATTCAGACACGAGCTAAATAAACAGCAGCTTATTAAGCAGCAGCAACTGCAAATGTTTAAGAATCACATATCACTTGACAGTTAGATGTAGGCCTAAAACATTTTAGAAAATAAATCAGTAAAATTTCCAATTTTTAACGGTTGTTGAGAAAACAACGAAAACTTTAGAGGGCTACTTTATTTTGCCGCATCGCCACTAGTTTTGCTCAAGTTTTAATTTCGTTGCAGAAGTAAGCCTCTAGGGCGCCGTTTTACCCAGAAGAGTGCCGTCCGCCCACGTCCGTGATGTCATCGTGTCTCGCCGGCCGCCGACCCACGCGACGGAGTGTCCTGCGACGACCTCAGTCATCATCTGTGCGACGACTGACAACTGATGGTCGGTGTCGATGATTGCGAGTCTAGCGTCAGGTCCATGTAACAGTTTACATTGCTTTGCCGCCGCCTGCCACGACAGACTGGCGTGAGACACGCTGAAACAGCTGCCGGACTCGACGTCGTACCAAACAGCAGAGCCTTTCCTGCTTGAATCTGCAGTTAGAATAATGATAGTGATGATTGTGATTATAATATTTCTGATTTCAATTTTCTTGCAGCGTTTCAACGCAATTCATTTTTTCGACAGTCTTGGCGCAACTGATGCGCCGTCATTTCAGTAGTTATTAACACGTAACTCTTGGATTTTTAGTACGAGAGAGGTAAAATTTTTAAAAATTAAAATAATAACATATATAGGTAATATTTTTAACCCCCGGAAACCTTTACTACCGGGGGTATAAAAACAATAGCAATAATAATGATGATAATCGTCATTGTCATTACACAGAAAAAAGTAGGCTAGTAGATTATAAATAGGCTTACGGAGAGGCCTATAAGCCCCGCCCACTGTTTTGGCCTGTAGCCTGGTCAGTGGGCGGGGCTTATGGGCCTCTCCGTGTGCCTAATTATAATCTAGG
>Ga0056128_1002192_pt1 | contig 22884 bp, 10 predicted proteins | sample WorMetLIZISLAND2_FD_71113 | JGI IMG/M metagenome (GOLD analysis project Ga0056128, IMG submission 71113) | Marine gutless worms symbiont microbial communities from Max Planck institute for Marine Microbiology, Germany - Olavius geniculatus... ... | reverse complement strand
ATCTATGCTGTCAAATGCCTTCTTGAAGTCGACGAAGCAGTTGAAGATCTTTTTACCCTTTCGTCGTGCTTTCTCTGCTATCAGTCTCAGAGCTAGGATCTGCTGTACTGTACTCCTGTCCTGCCTTTGAAACTACTGATACCAAATTAGTATCAGGGGCATCAAGCTGAGCCAGTTATGGGCTTTATTGAAAAACCAAAGGGCTGGCTGCATTGACGTTATTGCAAATAATAAAATTAGAAGTTTATCCTTTACGTTAAACAAGTTAAATAGCAGTTGTTCATTGACACGAATAACTCGTGAGTACACTTTAATTTAGACTATTCGTAGCTGATTAACTGACAGAGTTCGCTAGTTAATATTCTGTTAGTAAGAATAAGTAATCGTGCCAGCAGATAAGCTCTGCTGGCTAGCCTAAAAGCGCGTTTAAAGGCGCGTACAAAGCGACTTAACTGCACTAAACTAAATTCAAATGACAGTCTGACATGGTTTAGTTTTTGACGAACTGACCAACGGGCAAGCAGTAATAAGTAATACATTACAGTAGGCACCGTCTAACGGCGTCGCTGTCTACGTGACTATTCGCACGTACGCATCAACCAATGACCAGTGGGCTCGCCCTGCTTGCCCGTTGGTCAGCTCGTCAAAAACTTAATGGTAACAGTTTAGTTCGGTTACGTCGCTCCGTACGCGCCTGTAGACAGATGTTTTACATTCATCTTACTACCAGCCACTGCAAGACAGACGCCTATATCCAATCACTATAAGTAAGTAAGTAAGAAAGTAAGTAAATTTTATAGCGCAGAATGACGTCGGTGAGAAACTCGCTGAATCTGAGGCGCTGAAATTCGGCGAGGCACTAGAGATGGCAAGAGGCTGAAGGAAAGTTTCGAATCGGCGACGGAATGAAGCTATTAGACAATTATTGCGAACGTCATTAGCGAGGGAATTCCAAATAGTAGCGGCAGCTACAAAAAAAACTTCTACAGTAGAACCAAACAACCGAGCCAATGGTAAGTGACAGAGAAGCATATACAGAATAGTGACAAAACTGACGTGAAGAGGTTGTTCGGCCTTGGTCCACGAGACTCTGGTGACAGGGTACGGGGTGCCGATGACACGACAGTCAAACTCCACCGACTGGCCTTCCGTCACGCGTTCACTCAACGGCGGCCGGCTCAACTTGGGCGCCACTGCACACGACCATACACCGAATAAACCCATGCAGACTGACGCTCAAACTCGCACGTGAATACTTTCTGTAAAAAAAAATTAGTAAAGCTGCTACCGATTAAAATTTTTAATCAATTTATTTCCAAAACTTACTCAAAAATTAAACGATTAATTTCGACCAAATTTTGTAGTCAACAAAGACCGCGAAAACTGCGGAATTCAACTACTGCTTCAGCAAACGATGTAAAATATCAACTTAATTTATCTGTCAACTTTTACAACGTAAGTCGTATTACTGTTCATTTGCACGTAATCAACGGCAAATATATAAAAGATTGTATACCGGAGACGACAAGCCAGACACTGCGTGATGTGGTTCCAGCCAGGTTGCTGGCGGAACACGTGTAGTTTCCGGAATCCAGCACGTCAGCGTTACCAATAGTCAGCAGACCTTCTTCATCGGCCCTGACGCGACCTTGCCTTGCCACAACCTGACCGTATGGACCGTCCCACCTACTCACAGAACAAAACGCGTCCGCTAGTCACAATGTCCGCCCGCAAGTTTGAAGAGCCACCATTCCGAAAGAAACTATAGTTAAGGATAGGGTTAGAAATAGGTAAGGTAAACGTGTCATACCCCTACTGGGGCATAGGCGGGGTGCTCATCTCCCTTTTTATAGTCGTCGAGTCCGTGACGCATGGCCAGTGCGACGCCAGACCTACGGTTACCTTCCCAGCCGCAGAGCGTCACTGCCCTTTGACCATCCTTACTAAATTACATATATACTGCTTGGTGAACAGAGGCACATGTGTGTGTGAACAACTTGCCCAGAGTCGTTACCTAGCAGTGCACCGGGTTTGAGTCGATCCGGGGACCTTTCGGTCACCAGTCAGACCCGTTACCGTTACACCACTAAGCCACAATAAAAATAGGGTTTGGATGAAAGTTAGTATTAGATTTAAAGTCAGCGTTAGAGTTAGTTCACTGTTTAGTAATTTCGGTTTCGTTGTCGTCTAAAACAGGTTTTTGGTGGCCCTTTCGCAGACCCGAACCACTATCCATACATAGGCCTACTGCTTGCCTAACATATAGACCTACATCCCCCTATTATGCGGTCGTCCTCTAATCCCTAACTTCATCTGTGTCGATTTGTTTTGAATTCATATGGCACACCGCGCGATGCACTACCTAGCCCCATATCCGCGGTCTCGCAGTGAAAGATGGTGTCTGGCTAAGGGCTGAGGAAACAAAGGTCAGCGCAGGCGTATATAAACCTTGTCGCCCAGGCCGGAGGACTTTACGTTTTTACGCGCGACAGCAGAATACTTCGCGCGTCTTAGCCATCGTCGAGGTGTCGACGTCTGTCCGTCCGTTCGAGGTGTCCGTCCCTCTGTCCGTCCGTCCGTCAGTCACACTGCGGTATTGTGTCAAAACGAGGCAAGCTAGGATCACGATATCTTGACTGTGGGCTGACACAAAGACTCTAGTTTATCGTGACGAAATTTCGTGCCCCTGGGTGAGGGGGTTCCCCTCGAACGAGGGCGTCAATAAGGGGTACCCTCTTCTCTCTAAAAGACGTCATTTTGCCGCTATTGTATAGTGTGAAAATGGTTGCAGATAGGTACATACATGCTGCTTATCATAACAAGCACTGGCGACGGGCTTTTTACGTTTATCAATTTCGATGACCTAGAACGACCTTGAACCCCCAAAATGAGGGTTTTAGTGAATTTTTTTTGCAATTTAGGCTGCATGGCACAATTTAAGACTGAATTGCGAGGAAATGGCTGGAGATAGACCAAGACAACCGGCAGGTAAAATTTTCAGCATTAAACGTTTTAGCAGTCCAAGTCCCGACCCCCTAAGTTCAAGAAGGCCTGCGTGCGCGAGCGTCAAAGAGTGGTACCCATTTAAAAAGTGGTTATTTTACCGGGATTCGCTCGTCTAACGTGAAAACAGTTGCAGATAGGCATAAACATGCTGCTTATCATAAACAGCACTGGTGACGAGCTTTTTATCTTTATTAACATCGGTGACCTTGAATAACCTTAAACCCCCAAAATAGGTGTTTGAGTATTTTTTTGCGATTTTCGGCTGCGGTGCACACTTCAAGGGGCGAACTGCGACGAAATGGCTTAAGATAAACCAAAACAATGTGTGAACCGGAACTGCTAAGTCTGTCGCGCGTCTCATGAGCTTTGCTCAAGTTACTTGTACGTTTTCGCGTTTAAACAACCTCGAAATGATAATCGTAACTTAACAAGTGAGACTGGGCGAGACTGTATACGGACACGCATGGCAGCAGTTATCGCGAGCGCTCTCTTGTGAGCCCTGGGTCAGAGACTGCGTGTCCAGGCGCTCGCCGTCACCGAGCAGCTTATTACAGATATATACTGAGTGGACCACTCCTCGATACAATTTATTACGAGCACAGCACGCTCCGTCAACTCCGATAAATCACAAAACCTGTCTATAAGTACCTCTCTCTCGCCGCACAGCTATAGCTTACGGAACAGAGTAATAAAATTTAGAGTGAAAAATGCCTACGACACCGCAGTCAGTTTACAGTCAACCGTGGAAAAGAGAAGCAGAACAAGTGAGTCTTCTTAAGTTTAGTTTCAAATGTTCGCAAGCAGTTTGATGACGTCACTTTTGAAGTTTTGACGGCAGACTGTTCCAAGTTCTTGCTGCGGCGACTTCGCTCACTCAGTGCATATATAAACAATTCGTTCGTTCGTTCCTCGCTAGATTAAGCCAACTGCTAACGTAAATTCTGCCAACAACATTATTAGTTACGTTTACGGTAGTTAAGTTGTATTTATGTTCGTCCTGTCCTTAGTGGTGAATAAAAATGTACGCTGTGTCTAAAACACCCTCTCTGGCTGGGTTAAGACGGAGCGCGTTCACCTGTGTCGAGCTGCCGGTAACTCTGCGTGATCGCATATGGCAGGTGTCGTTCAATAGCTTTGAGACGGGTTTCTCGTGAAAAGCTATAGCCTTTTGAGCCTAAACGTGCGCGAGCGTAACAGCGACTGGGCGGCGCAGACAGCTTCAGAGCAATCGCTTACGTCCCGCCCGATTATCTACGATTAGCAAACCAACTACGCAATGGAGCGCGTTTGACTCTGACAGACTGTATGATCTGAAATGACAAGCCATCGGCAAAAAAATTGAAAGATTCTGATGCTGCGACGAGACAGAACTAGTTAGGCCTAAATCGGATTCCTACAGAGCACGCACACAATTCGATGCGTGCGGCGACATCAAACGTTACGCCGCAAAAAAACACGCAACCGGCTGTTCGGCAATGTGCTCCCTATGGGCCGATATACCGCGTCCGCTCAAGACATACTTGTGTCATAACGACCTGCATAATTATCATTGTCCGCTAATGGGCGGCGTCGTTTGGGCTACATCAAAGCCTCGACAGTGGCAAAACATCATTGATTTTATTGGAGAAACACATTTTTATAGCCAGTTATAATTTTCCTCATCGTGGTTCTATCGTAGCCAAACAGCGTTGCTTTTACATAATTTTTAGCCGACCGTACTAGCGGTCGCGCTTATGGCACGAAACTGTGTCCGTCTGTCTGTAACGTATGTATTGTGGCTAAACGGTACGTTTTTACGAAAAAAAATGCCTAAGAATCCAACAGAGTTGTCCGACCGCTACCCTGCGGTACCAATTTCATGACTTCATGACTCCCTACAATCCCCCATTTCCCCCAAATAATGCTATGGACTGTATCCCACATATACTTGCACCTGTGTCCTCACCCAAAACGCTGAGAGGAACATGTCCCCCTGCCCACGATGGATCTGAGAGTCTGCTACGGCAGCGGCGGGAAAAAAACAAGATCAACCTGTGGACGGGTATCGGCACTCCTCTGGGCAACAGACAACGAATCTCCACTCGACCTCCGACTGGAACCACTTCCGGTGTTGATGGCCTCGGCTCGAACGACGAACCAGTCAGATTGTCCAGACCTACAGCAGCGTCACACAAGCACGGATATATGCCTACTTGCTATAACTGAGCAAAGATCCGACCAGGTAATTTCTGTAGCGCTGTTGGCTATTCTGCTGCTGAAATAAATGCAGCCTAAAATTAAGCAAATTCGTTCCATGCTAGTTAATTAGTTAATTCGCACATTTGATGGCGTAAATTCCAAATCACAAACGCTGCAGCTATTGCCCAAACAGATGAGTTCTGAGTGTGCTGGTGAAAACAGTGAGTGCCAGTGATGGATCGCGAATGGACGCCGGTAGACTGTTCCACACAGGTGGGTCTATCGACGGCGAAAGATCGGTCGCTGAAGAACTAGAACTCTTACTGCCCATGTCTACCATACTGTGTACAGTGGGATAACGTGTCGACAACCCACCGGCGGAGTCAAACGTGACCAAACAAACGACTGTATACGATAGACGACCGACCGTCGGCCAGCGTAAAATAAGTGTTCATGCATATCACGGTCTGCTAGAGCCTATATGTTCGTTTAATACTCACTTATCCTACTCCAAACTGTGGCTTGACACTTGAAAGGTTGACTACATTTTCTACAGGCAAAACGGTAAAAACACCGACGAAGAAGCCTAAAATCATAAATCCATTCAACTGCAACAGCTGGTTATGCGGCATGCGGAAAGCACCCAGCTACTGATATAAGGCCATAAAGAATAAGAAGTCTGCACTAATCCGAAGAAAATTGGTAGCAAGCACTTAGTGGCCAGATAAGTGAAGAGATTAAAAACCCGCAGAGACACAGGCGAGGCACTGACTGTGCCACCACATGCGCCAATGCACCAGGGGACTTGGGCGAAATTCTCTGCTCTCCGGCGGCACTCCAAGTCCCATGGCATCGTGCTAGTAGGTCACGGACTCCTCCATACGTACTAGGAGGCCAGCTGGCCGTCGTGCTCCGTGGCAATTGGACGGCGTCGTAAAACGGCATTTCGTGCAGATGATAACAACAGGTCGAGGCTAAACGGTCAGTCCGGGCGGGAGCCATTAAACGCTCCATGGCATTTTTACATGCTGATAGCTGGATGGCCGAGCGGTCACTTAACACGTGAACACTATCAGCTGACCCTTTTATTCAAGGCCTTGGCCACGACACGAAAATCTGGTGTGATAAATCATAAATGACCAAGACCAAAAACAAGAGCAGTCAGAATAGGAAGCAACGAACAAATATCTCGCTCTGTTTAGGCTTAAACGGTAACTGTCTAGTTACTATAAAAAAATTACTACGTACTACGTACATGCATAATATCACAGCGTTTAACAGAAATTGCTATCGAATGCAATGACAAAAAAAAACATGCATACAGAGCGACGTAACTGAATTGAACTGAGCTAATATGGTTTAGTTTTTGACGAACTGCCCAATGGACAAGCAGGGCAAGCTCATTGGTCATTGGTTAACGTGTAAACACAAACGGTGTTAGACAATACCTACAGTAATGCATTACTGCTTGCCAATTGCCCATTGGTCAGTTTGTCAAAAACTGAACCATGTCAGTTCAGTTACGTTGCTCGTTACGCCTCCTAAGATAAACTTTTTTGCTTCAAGGAAAGCCTATACTGCGCTTACTTCATAAAGACGTCACAGTGGAAAAGTTTCACTAGAATAGGCACTGACGTAGCTGGCGACAATAACACAAGCCAAGCAGTTTTTGAACGTTACTGCGCTATTCATTTTTCATAAGACCATTACAAGACCAGCTGCCGCAGGACATGAAATCGATGCACTGCGACACATTGCTAATTACAACACAAGCCACCCAATTAGCCCATTCTGACAGGCTGCGAACTGCATGCGCCAGATGAGTTATGAGTATTACTTGAGATAACTATCCCTTACTGTAAGACACGTCTATTATTGTTTCGGCCAAAACAACTTCCGCATCTAACTCAATTCGACTGTCTGTTCTTTGGCGAAAACATGAATTAATTTCAACGAAATTTCTGAAAGGCAAGAAAAAAAACAACTACATTATTATAGCTAGCTATAGCGCGTATTAGCTATAGTAATTCTGTCTTGGTGTCTGTCTGTCTGTCACGCTTCGGTACCGATCACAGCCCAAAATGAGATAGAGACTTCGAATTTTCACCACGTGATAGCTTAGACCCTCTGAAATTTTGTGACAAAATTTCGTGCTGCTAAGTGAGGGGGTTACCCCTGAACGAAAAGGAGAAAAAGTGGCACCCCCGCCCCTAAAAAGACGTTATTATACCGCTATTGGCTTGTCTAGCGTAAAAATGGTTGCAGATAGGCACAGACATCTGCTTATCATAACAAGCACTGACGACAAACTTCTTAGAAATGTCAACATCAATGATTTTGAATAACCCTAAACACCCAAAACAGAGGGTTTTAGTGAATTTTTCTCAATTTCGGGCTGCGACACGCATTTCAGGAGTGAATTGCAACGAAACGACTAGAGATAAACCAAGACAACCTGCATGTGAAATTTTCAGCACTGAATGTAAATTTTAGCAGTCCAAGTCTGGACCCTCTACGTCCAAGAAACCTGCGCACGCGGGTGTCAAAAATTAAAATTAATTAGTAGAGTTCTAGAGCAAGAGTAGCCTATTGTAGTTATCGAAGAAAGTTAAATCGAAAATGGAGTTTGTTAAATGCGCTCGAGGAGGTTTTAAGTGGTGTCACGACGGCTTTATCTACCTAATATTGCTCTTTTTTCTTTTAAATTACTTTTCAGTGACATTTAAATTACTAGATGTATATAACTGTATATATGTTGTATATATTTTATGTTGCGAAATCAATACATTTGGATATTTGCTATTTGGTCACAAATGCATACGATTGACACATACGTACACTCAGCAGCATAGGGGGAAAATGTCCGGGTATGCAAAAAAGCAGAGGGGGGAACGTCCGGGGGGGAGTCCTACACCCGTCAGAGTCGGATACCTCTCAAAAAAGTGGTTATTTATCCGTTATTGGCTTGTCTAGCGTTAAAATGGTTGCAGATAGGCACAGACATGGTGCCTATCATAACAAGCACTGGCGACGAGCTTCTTAAGAATGTCAACATTGATGACCTTGAATGATCTTAAACCTTAGCTCAGATTTCTTGTAAGTAATAGTTCACGAGTTTGTTTTCACTTTTTCCAATCTGCTGCACATGATTTCTTCTTATTCATCTTTTTTATCTTCCTAAGCTGTCGACTCGTTACTACAGCAGTTTTAATTTCAAAAATTTACGTATCTCAGCAAAGAGAAATCATTTCTATGCAAAAATCAAGCATGCGTGATGGCAAGACGTCGAAAACGTAAAAGAAAAGTGCATGGGCGGCGCCAGACCTAAGTCAAAGGGCCCCCATTGCCTTTGCCCTTGCTCACCCTTCCCATTATCCCCTCCAGCTTCAAATTTTTAGCGCCGCCCATGGAAAAGCGAAGAGACTAACTGGCAATGGTAAGTTGTGCGGCGAATGTTTGTGCGGAGCCGCCAGCGCCCAGTCCAACACACCTATAGACACCGGCATCACGTGGCGTCACCTGGCGAACTACCAGCGTACCGTTCTCCTGCACAGAGTACCTGAAAACAGACTCCATAACATTAGACACAGTAAAGTTACATCAGATATATCATAATCACGATATGCTACCATTAACGATTTATCAGACAATAATGAGTAAAAACAGCGAACATTACAATCAACGTGACAACGACAGGCCTCAGGGACGCGCAGAACATCACCCTAGAACAGCCAAAATGGGTAGGCCCCCTAATTATCCTTTATGCCAGCATGTGACATGGACGTTTTAGACTCACAACCTCTGTAGACACTGGACGTGATTGTTGTGACTATAAGCGGCAGAAAAGCTTTCGGGATGGACAACGCTGCTTCGCCTTAATTCATGCTTCTAGGGCTAATACAGACTAATTTTACTCATTTTCTACTTCTTCTGTAATCTTTATTTCTCGCGAGATTGACAAGGAATAAATTATCTGTCCGTGGCTGTCTTAATACGGTTGTTTTCATTCAAGTGATTTGGGTATGTTTTTTGGTCCCTTGGCTATGTAACTCTTTCTGACTGGCGTGAAACCAAATTAAGTGAGTTTAGATAACGAGATATACCAGAATCATGCCTAAATCACGAGAATGCTGAAACAAGCGAAATATAGCATTTGCGTTAATTTCTTGGCAGTGCACCGCAGCGGCGCGGCTTTGCTGGCGTCGACCGGCCTACAGCCGTTTGTCGTTATGAAGTAATAAGAACGAAAACGCACAAAGAGCCAAAAACTCATTTATCAGCTGACAACAAAGACGTCAAAACTGTGTCCAGTTGACTTCAGTGCAGCTGGGAAGCTCGCATAGAAATGACAGCTTCATTTCCCACACGCCCTGTGACCCAGAGCTCTCATGCCACGCCTCTTTCCGCTCTCCGCGTCCCTACTTAGCAACGGACGGAGACAGTATTTCCAGCATTGCGCCCCGGCCACTGCCAGGCGGTGGCAGCAGGTCACCAGCCCTGCTGGGCGGGGTGAACCGCGGGTGACAATCCTCACGCATAATTCACAACGTTTTCAGCCGCTAACGAGGCAGCGGTCAGACCGAGAGTAAAGCTGTATCTCCACGTCTTCTGCAGTTTGGGTAACACTCTACCCCCACCCCTACCCCAGTTTTTTGAGGGAGAGGGGAAGGGGCAAAATTCCGATTTTTTGACTTTGTCATTTCTAGCTACTTCACATCGAAACTTAGCACTGATGTCTTGTACCTTTTTTCTGTTTGAGGTCGGCGTTACCCCCTCGACTTCGAACACGCTGAGTGTTAGTACACTATAAATGACCTATAGTGCGAAGTTTATCTGTGTGCGCAGTGTTTGAATTGCCGGGGAGTTGGGGGTTGAACAACCCCCCAACTGTTTTCTCAACCCTCCTACCACACTGTCAAATTATGTACAGGGAGTGTCAGTTATATGCTGTATACATATGATTTACATCACAATAATTTTGATCGGTCTCCGACCATCGAAAAATTCAACCCCAACTAATTTTTCACAATTCAAACACTGAGTGTGCGAATGTGTCATTTAAACTGTTGACGAAAGAAATTCAATAAATTATCAGTGTAAAAGTCAGCGATACAAATAGCCTAGTTCAAACGGCAGAACGGATCATATAACGGGGAATTATTTAGCATATGGTCTCTGACAAATCAACGCAAAGCCGCAGCGGTATGAAAGGTGAAAGTTTACGATTGAGAGCGCTTGCAAAAAAGCAAATGGCGTTTGCTTGTTCCGTCGTTCCGGCATCCGGAACCCAGGGACACTATAATATGCGATCATCAGCGACGTGTGAGTCGAACGTTAGCAATATCTCACCCGTGGATGGATGCTTTATTTGCGACATACAGTCAGTGGCGTAGACAAGGCCCCCAATCTCATTTTTTGTGTTAAAAATAAATATTAGGAACTATGCAAAATAATATCAAAGTTGTTGCCACCAGATCGCATATTTTAAGGCTATAACGCAACGAATTTGATTTCGGCTCGGCCTCCGCCATGATAGACCCCGCAGAGCTCCCCCAGATCTCTTAACTGGAATTAAGAAGTCCTACTTATAAAAAAGGAGAAGAAAAAAACGAACGAAGAGGAAAGGGACGACAGAAAAGGCGACGGGAGGCACGGGGAAGGGAGACGAGGCTACCTCAATTAACATTTCTGGATACGCCACGAGCTACAGCCGCTGCAGCCGTAGCTAGCGGCGTTTCTGAACAGATGTCGTGCTTGCCGGCTATAACGAACGTTTCAGTCGAGCAGTCTGCCGTTCTACCACGCCTCCAGCATGTAAATCCAGCCCAGCATCTACTACGATTATAACGACGACCGCTCTGAAGTGCCTCGGCGTTTGGGAGTCAACAATATGTGACCCTCCCCTGTAACTAATGCCAAGGCGGGTGTTACTCCAGATGCCGTTGAATTTTGACGCTGAAAAATATCTGACAAAAATCGAATCACAAAGTGAGCAATCGGTTATGAAAGGGTTTACATTGAGCAGGCAGATAATTTTGTAAGATGGGTTAAGTAATATGTCTTAAGCAATACGTAAATTTAATTAAAATACAGCCTAACAGTTGTTTGCTTTCCGGAAAGGTGCAGTGATTTGTTGCGGTCTTGACCTGGACCTTTCTGCATTGACCGCAAAAAAGAACGCTGTTGACCCGGAACAGATGTCGCCATGCTCACAATTCGAACTGCCTATAGCGTAAATAAAGTTCTAAACAAGTGCTTTGTACCCTACAAATTTATTTTCTCAACAAACAAAAGTGCTGGCTAACAAGCCGATGAATGCATACACCTGTACGATTATCTTAACACATAGTAAAATGCACAAAACTAAATTAATCAGTACATAATTACACATAAATCCCATAATCTGGCGCGAAACAGACGTGTAAACAATGCGTTTGATTGGCTGACACGGTGTGACGTCAATCACCCTCCCGCGCTGCACTAGCTTTGCGCACTTTCGACCCGAAAAGCTTTTGGATCCACACAGGCTTTTCCGGAACGAATAAAAAATGCGAAACTTTCGTTCCGGAAACAATAAAAACGACTTGGAATAGCCCAGACCTGCCCAGACCTGGTCATACCTTCAAAAAAACACAACCAGTACTTACTTGTGGTTGTGGATGATTCGCGACTGTTGTCGGTACCATTCGGTCTGTACGGCGTTGTCATACTGACAGTTGAACAGAGCGGTTCCACCGAGTCTGCTTATGACGACCTGAGCGAACGTCGACGCTCTCAGGCGTGGAGTGTCCTCGTCTGCTACAGCCATAACATCCACACGCCGCTGCCATTCATTAGGCCCAACTGTTGCTGCATCACTGTCTGCAAATACAGGGTGGGCCAAAAAATGGCACACAATTTTTATATGCCAATAACTTCATCAAATATTAACCGATTTTCAACATTCTTTCACAGATGAAATTAGTAGAAAATTTGTAGTAACACTAACATTAAAAATCCCACTACACCTCATAGGTGTCGTTACACTACATCGCACTCAAGCCGGCGACGACAGTGACCAATGGCGTGATCAATGTTGACTGAGCCAGACATGTGGCTTCCAAACAACCCGAACTTAAATCCCGTCGATTATGCTGTTTGGGGGGCTCTTTCATGGATGGTTTATCAATGTTGACAATTCATGACAATTCTGGAGCACTGAGTGAAGCAAACTGTCGCAGCGTTTGGTTAATTGCGCCATTGGTCAGTGGCGTCGCCGGCTTCAATGAATCGTCCAGCAGCAAGGCGGACATATTGAACATTCTGATGTGAAAACTGTGAGATGTTACAGTTACTTTGCACAATAACTGAGGTAATAAACAGGTTGTTTGTTGTTAATTTTTTAAAACGTGTTGTTACAGATATTGCCTTGTTTTCAATTGTTGCTTTAAAAACACTGATATTTTACTAGGTAATGTAGCGACACACTTGAGGTGTGGTGGGATCTTTAGTAATAGTGTTAATGCAAATTTTCTCCTGATTCCGACAGTGAAAAAAACTTGGAAAATCAGTTAATATTTGATAAAATTATTGGTGTATAAAAATTTTGTGCCATTTTTTGGCCCACCCTGTAGGTGTCTTAATGGCGTAACGGTAGGGTGTTGGACTTAAGATCGAGAGGTCCTGGGTTCGACTCCCGGTCAGATCGTTATCATATGGTTAAAAGTACTTGGATGGATGACTGCGGACGTGGGTAAACAGTCTAGATATATAACCCATCACACCATGGTCAACTTAGCCTTCCATCCCTCCGGGGAAGGTAAATCAAGTACTGGAGAAAAAATATTCTCTCAGTTTTCCATGTTTTTTCCATAGTCGTAACTCGTAAGCTTACTTTTACACAGGTTATCACGACCAAAAGTAATTGCAATAATGGTAATCTAAAGGACACTGCAAGCTACCCCAGCGTATACTCAGGAAGGAGCCAAGCCGCAAACGTATTTTACAGCACTTTTGCACCTCAGAAACTGCTTCTGATGACATTATTTTGTTTGTTAAAATTTTTCCCAAAACTGCACCGAATTCCTTAATAATTACCAGAGTTTTCCACGAGTTTTCCTGGTTCATGCAGAAAATTCCTTGAGTAAGCTTATTCTAGTTTTTTAAAGAGTTTTCCGGGTTTTTGGCCACCCTGTTACAGCAAAAGTCTATTCTGAAGTGCGATGCGATATTTCAACGAACCACTTTTCGTTATTTAGGTTATTTTCTAGGTACTTCTGTCATTGTAAATCAACCCATGTCATTCTCAACGTAGTGATGGTTTTGATGATTAAGCAAAGTTGGATAGTTTAGTTGGAGATACACATAGGCGCTCAGTGGCTTCTATCCCTATACCTGATGGGCGCAGCTTAACCCCAGTGAAAAATAAGGGGGAAGTTTTGATAAGGTTGTAGATCAAAACTCCCCCCCTCCTATTTTTTATTTCCCTCTATTTTTCACTGGGCAATCTACACAATTAACAAAACTTCCCCCTATTTTTTATTTCCCCACCCTATTTTTTAAATCTGCACTTTTCTTTATTCCTCCTATTTTTTACTTTCCCCTATTTTTCAATCTGCACCTGTAACAAACCCCCCCCCTATTTTTACATCCACCTATTTTTCACTGGGCAATCTACACTTTTAACAAAACTTCCTCCTTGTTTTTTATTCCCTCCTTTTATTTTTCGATCTGCACCTTTAACGAAAATCACCCCCTTATTTTTTTACTTCCTTCCTATTTTCACTGGGCAAACTACACCCTTAGCAAAACTTTTTCCTTAGAAAGGAAAAAAGCCCAAAATGAAAAAGAAAACTTCAGTCAGAAATTGGGGGGGACCTCAGTCCAAAAACTGGGGGAAGTTGCGCCCGATTTTCATTCCAGATTTTGGGAGATAGAAGCCACTGTAGGCGCTAATCAGCCAGCATCATCATTATCAGCGCAGCAGCAGCAGCAGCAGCACGCGGTGCAGTCTAACGCTTGCAGTGATGATACAAAGTCATCAGGGAACTGTTCCTGTTTTGCCGCCATTGCAATTACCCATAACTCAGTCCGTCCACTGACAACTGGACATCATATGTATGGAACCGTCGGTCCGAAAAACACAACATAAAACTCTCCCATATCTAGACTATATGTAATACAACCGTACCGGTAACGCTAGGCAATCATTCCGTCGGCCAAAAAATTGCTTCCGTTCCAGAAATTTAGGCATAAATTTTATTGAAACTTTCAACAGAAATAGGTTTATCAGAATTGAGAAGGCTGAGAAACAATCGTTAAGATTTCTTGTAAGTGGCCACTGCGCGCAAGTTGACCTAAGCGATATCAACTGCAGATATCCGCACCGAAATTAGGTCGACTTCTTAACTCTATTCAAACTGACGAAGAACCGAACTCACCCAAGTGCTTTCCAGCTCAGATAACTATCAAATCATTTGCTGACACACAGACACAGACAGGCGCTCATATGACCTTGAATAATACATATTTTGGACAATTTTACATGCGCATCAAAACTTATTTCTATTACGACATCACATGCAGTCGGACAAAAAATGCTGCCAATGGGAATGACACGATCGCCTGATAACCTATGGCGAGATATACTTCATCTCCAGTCTGTCGACTAAGTGATTTTGAACTGATCATTTATAGCATACACTCCACAGTAGCTTGCATTCGCACTGAAACTGGCAAAGACCCTTCGACCATATCAACTTCTCCACCCATCAGACGTTAAGAACAGTTAGCGATTCTTATCTGTCGCTGATCGACTGGAGTCGATTATAATTTGAATCCTGTCGACGTGCGTCTTACAAATCATCACATTATCGGTGGTCTTCTAGTGCAGACTAATTGAACACTGCATCGATATATTGGACTGGTTAACCGTTCCTTCCACGTAGACCTACTCCACGACGAGACGATCCTTGGCTTCAACCCTAGCAGCAAAATAAACCCAAACTGGCGAACAGAAAGTGCTAATACACCATGGTCCATAAAAACGTGTCACTTTTATTTTTAAATAGCGCCGTGCAACATGGGCTGATTTTGATAATTTTCGGTGTGCAACATCAGAAAGAAACTTGGCGCAAGTGATTATAGTTTTGGCCACCTCACTTTAATGCTGTCGCTACACTACCTTGTGAAATGCAGGTTGTTGACCCTGCTGTTTGCGAGTGGTGTCAACGTTTGCCGCTTGCATTTGCGCTAGAGGAGAACATTTTGAGCACAGGCTGCAATAAGAACATGGACCACGGTGTAGTAATGGAAAATTTAAAAAAAAAACATTCCTGACCAAGTCTTCACGCTGGCACGCAGACTGCATGCATGACGGGTTTGCAAACTGGATAAACGCGTTGCAGGGTAAGATGTCGTCATCATGGCATCAGATAAAGCATAAACAATCAGTGCTGCCAATCGCTTAAGCAGGGCTCAACTTGCAATGAAAATATGTGAACGATTAGCGACTTTAAAAATGGAAATATAAGGCACAATTGTATGGGGAAAAGAACACAAGCTAATTGGCACTTATTGCAATCTTACGTTTCGGAATATAAGACACAACCAAGAAACCAACAGCTTAGCACAGCCTGATACAAATTACTTGTATGAATTTGCCCCCAATGGACGAAGAGATGCACTGCATGGGTGATGAAAAGATGAAATGCAGAGATGACACAGATTGTCTCACCTGGTATATTGAGTAGAAAGTTGTCGGCGCTGTCCAGCTGACCGGCAGGGTTGACCACGCGGCACGAATAGACGCCGTTGTCAGAAGCTGTTACGCCAATGATCTTAATGCCGCCGTGACTCTTGGAGAACCGAACTCGCTGACTACCGAACAATCTGCACAGCCAGAGAGGTACAAAACTCCAACCGCTAGCATGCAACAATAGCAAGGCATCCGAAAATACGAATACTAGCCTAATCGTCTGGTTGTGTCAAACATACTTTTATTATGCTTTTATGTTTTGAACGTTGCTTTCTCTGTTCTTTTACTTGCATATTTTGTAGAAATAGTTGGGGATGGGACATTTAAGCAAATGTCTCACTCTTATTTGCCCCTCCCTGTCAGAGTATTTTTTCCTGTCGGAAACGTTTCCATCAAAAAAATACAAAATATGGAGACAAAAATTCCCTACCTTTGAGAAACTTGAGAACAAATTGAAATAGCGGAGAGCCCATGTTACTATTCTGTCGCAAGTTTGCAGGTTTTTTTGGCAGAAAAATTGCAGCTTTCTGACCGGACTCTGATCTTTATAACCCACGGCGCTCCTGTGTACTTTGCGTACGACTTTGTGTGCAATTTCAATTGCAATAATAACGATAATCACGATCATATTTGACATTCATCCAAGTCGTTACGCTTTAAGCCCGCGGTATCGCAGTCTGAGTGAACAGATAAAACTCAAAAACTGTCCAGTATTCAAATTTATCTCTACGGGAAAAGCACTCTACAACGGTAGGTATACTAAATGAGCCTGGGTGAAGGCAGACCGCGACTACAGAACGCATAATTGCTGGCGTAATAAATGGCGTTAATGCATCAAGGTACAGAGGTAATCTGCTTGTAATCTGCACTCGTCTTGAACCCAGATTGGACGCCGGTCGACACAAATCACCACTGACTAACATTTACATTTTAGCAGCCAGCCGCAGCTCTTGCCAATGCACTGCTGACAAGCCGAAATGGTTTGCATAAACTATTCAAACATCTAGCGTTGACTGTCGACTTAACTAGCCGAGTTTTCGCGCGAACCGAGCGACGTAACTGAACTGAACTGACATGGTTTAGTTTTTGACGAACTGACCAATGTGCAAGCAGTAATTATTCATTACAGTAGGCAACGTCTAACGGTGTCGGTGGCCTACGTGGCTCACGTACGCGTCAACTAATGACCAATGGGCTTGCCGTGCTTGCCCATTGGTCAGTTCGTCAGAATGCAAAACTGAAACGTTTCACTTCCTTGCGCCAAACTGTGTACACGCGATGCCGCAATAAAATAAGTGAAACCCTCGAGCATCTTGCTACAACAAGCGCAAGCATGCACCAAGTTAAAATTGTTAAAATTGTTAAAATTCATTGCAGACAGAAATTGTGGAAAATATGCGCGATGGAGATACTGTGCCGTTTTGGTTAGCACCGCCGCTGCGACGACTTCGAACTTGGATCGGCTAGATATGAGCGATCATTGCTGTGGAATCAAGCGATTATCGTGCAGGTGGTCCCGAGGCGCGCAGTGACTTCTGACCCGGTCAGTCCCTGCAGCCGCCTCCGCGTTCAACCACACGTCGCGCTGGCAGCACCAACAAAGCATCCACGAATCGATGACGTCGTCGTCGTCGTCGTTCAAAGAGTCTCCAGTCAGCCAGTGGCGTAGCTAGCGATGCGAATTTTGGGGCGCTCCCTTCCTTCCCTCACTTCCCCTACTCTTCTTTCCTCTCCCCTTTTTCCCTTCGTTTCCCTCGTCTCCTCCCCTTCCGTCCTCTCCCCTCCGTTCTCTCCCCTTTCTTATCTCCCCATCTTTTCCTTCCCCTCCCTCCCGTTAGAATTACGACCCCTAAATTTCAGCTAGGGGTCTGGAGAAGCGCTACGAGCTCGAAATCCAATCTGATGCATAACAGCCTGAAAATATCATGAGATCTAGTAGCAACAATTTTTTATTATTTTCTCGAGTCCTTAATATATGTTTCAACAAAAAACTGTGCCCGGCCATGGGGGACTGGGACCCATGCCCCCTCGCCTTTTTGTTTACGCCAATGAAGTCAGCCTGCGTTAATCACTACACGATCTGCTGCAAGTTCGCACCATTCTCCTCGACGTCAGCTGCGTTTCAATTATGCAAACGCGTCGTCCGTCCAACACACGTGCATCCGGACTGCACCGTACGGACCTCCATCGACGAATAACTAACAAAGCAACCACTTATCATCGCATTAGCATCGTATACGACTGACTGAGTGCGGTTTGACATCATACTGAACTGCAGCTGTCGGTCCTGCAGCCGCCCGGTCGGTCTCCCGGTAAGTTAATCGCCGTCCTCTTCTGCCCATTGTTTCCGGTGCGCATACAATTGTCTGTGGCCTAACGGAAAATACTATCAGAGAGCAATAAAAGCACCGTAGAATGCAATAAGATCAGTATTCTATACACGCGTCAAATGGAACAAAACGCCGCGCTGCATCCAACAGCTGTGTACTGCAGACGCGCGCTTTCAACGGGTACTGCAGCTGACCACTAATGGGGTGTTTACACGATCCAGCAAACGTCCAGCAAACTTCTGTGTATTCAAAATACAAGTGCTAATGCTGGACGTTTGCTGGATTGTGTAAACAACCTTTAATTCACTGTTTGACCACATTCTCTAAAGACTGCTGGCACCCGCGACAGCTGGTGACCGTTCCATTACATACCGTCCCCAGAGAACCAACCCCGTCTGTCTTCTAACGTATGGTTCAATGCAATAGCTAGTCACCCCTTGACCACTGTTTTTATCCACTGTCTTTTAGCTTTTCATCGATATCGTGTCATTTCTCTTCAGAGTATCTTTCAACAGTTGGCGCAAGTAGCTTACACCTTTCTTGAGCCGCGAGTATGAAGTAAGATTTCAGGTTATCTGTATTCCAACAAAAGAATTCGTTTTCATTTCTTCGCCTATGCAAACCATTACTATCATAGTGCTACAGTATAGGCCTATAGTGTATGCTAACAGCCAGTACTATAAAAGCCGTCAACTTTAACGACCAGTTTGATTTACAGGATGTTAAAAGTCTCTGAGTCAGTGCTTTCTGGCTACAAGATGCACCAGTTTGACTGACAATCTGGCGCAAAACGCTGTAGGCACGGCACTTACACGGTCATAATAAAATAAACGTAATAGTTATACTGCTATTATGCAGGATGAGTATATAGGTATTTGTCATCGGGCGTAAATACAGTAGGAGGTATTATAGCGGACAGCGACAGCTGTAGAGACACGGCTGAATTCTACAGAGCGTGGCCGTCGTAGCCAGCCCCCACAGAGCACTAACGACACTGCACATTGAAGTAGTGAATGTTATACAACGGCCAAGAGACAGCTCGCTAACAAGACGGTGATATATCGCTGACAGTCACGACGCCAGAAGACTAATATACAGCGCCTCGTCTCCTCCTATCCAGTACCCTCGCCTTCCCAGCCGTCACCCCAAAAAGCTGTCGCCCAAATAACGCCGCGGTCGTTGCGTTGTCGCATATACAGTACGTTGACGTGAAGCGCTCTTTAGCAGTGTAAGCCCTACTGTAAACGCTGCCCTCAGAAACTTGCTGGCAACTTCGTCTGAGCCGTAAACCACGACGACCCGGCAATTCCATTTCTTTCTTTCTTCCTTTCCTTCTTTCTTTTTAATCCTTTTTTTATTCGAAGGTAGTCACACTACATGAATTATCAATCTCCGTGCTTGTTCAAGATAATGTTCATATGAACACAAAGTCTGTCCAATGCATTTCGATAGTTTACAGTATATGTCCATATAAATATAATCAGTCAGCTGTTTAAACTGGTAGAAAAAAAATCAAACAGTTTAATCTCAAATTGTACAGAAGCAATGATCCTTTCATCCTTCTCTATTATTTTGACTAAACAATAAACATTGTCAGTCACGAGACCATTCGATTCGTCGACAGCGCTTACTATAAATGGTCCATCGTCACCATGCGTCTATCTTGCACCGTTTTGGAGATATGGCGCTTCAAAGAAAATGCGGTCACGACCTTGACCTTTTGGGGTCACGTGACATCATCGATCACGTGACCATTCGACTCACGAAAGTCGACTTCCTATGGGTGGTCAATAGTGACCATGCGTCTATCTGGCACAGTTACGGAGATATGGAGCCTCAAATATTGGACGCACGAACGTAGACAGAAAAGAAAGATGGAAGAAAAAAAGAAAGAGGAAATGGAATGGGAAGGGAAGGGAAAGGGAAGATGGAAAAGGAAAGGAAAGGTGGAAAAGGAAAAAGAAAGGAAAGGAGAAGGAGAAAAGGAATGGAAGGTAAAGGAAAGGGGAAAGGAAATGGAAAGGAAACAAAAAATTCGAGCTAATGCTCACGAGAGGCGCGAAAGCCTCCAGCAGTTCCGGTTCAGTAGTTTAGCTAAAAATCGGGGTGTTTACGCTAAGTTAATATACAAATACCAAATTCTCTGTCTGGATCGCATAACGATAGTTCCGTGGCGCCACCTTGTGAATGACATAGACTTGTGTCGCAGCCCGAAATCGCCAAAAAAATCCATAAAACCCCCTATTTTGGCATTCAAGGTCATTCAACGTCATTAACTTCGGCGCCAATCGACAGCCAGTGTACGACTTCCTACTAGTGATTAATAGTAACCTAGGCCCTATCTCGCACCGTTACTGAGATACGGCGACTTATTGGCCAAAAATCGCAAATTTGGCCCACCCCATCTCATTTAGCGCCCTCGTTCGGGGTGACCCCCTTTCGAATTTATGGAAAAGCTTTACGGTTCCTGAAACCAGAGTCTTCCAGGCAGCCGAAGGTGAAGATTTGGCAATTTTAACTTAGAACGATTTTTACTAATCCACCCGTGTGACAGACAGACGGACAGACGAACGGACGGACAGAATTGCGATGGCTAAGACGCGCTGAAAGCAGTAGCTGCTTTCGCGCGTAAAAAGGGAAAGTAAGGTTAAGGGAAAGAGGAAGAGGAAGGAAAAGGGGAAGGAATAGAAAAAGGAAAAAAGGAAAAGGAAAAGTAAGAGAAAGGGAAGGGGAAGGAAAGATGAAGGGAAGAGGAAGCAGAAGGTAAAAGGAAGGGGAAGCGAAAAGGAAAGGAAAAGGGAAAAGGGGGAGAAAAGGGCAACGGAAAGCGAAAGGGAAAGAAAAAGGAAATGGAGAAAGAGGAGGAAAGGGAAAGGGGAATGAAAAGGAGAATGAGAAGGGAAAGGGGAAAGGAAAGGGAAGGTGGAAGGAAGAGAGCTTAAAAAAGCTGGACGCACGGAAGCACGGACACTAAAATGATTCTATACTCTGTCCAATGCTATGGATTGCATTGAACAGACAATTCTATAAACAGACAATAATCAGTCTGCGTGCTTGTCTGTTGCTGGTCTTTCGAAGCGGTTGTTCCATCAGTCCCCAAGTCCGATCGATAACGTAATGTTGCTGACCCAGATTGTCTTTCGGTCTGTCACGCTTTCTCGTTCCACGATTCGCGCCTTAAATCATCTTCTCCAGACACCGATCGTAGGCCTATCTATTTAAGCGAACTTTTCTCCACTACAGTACAGTCGTCTCCAAAACCTAACCATAAAGACTTAAACTGGCAACAAGCAGCATCAAAAAGAAGTTAGCAGACTCTCAACGTGAGTATAACGAAAATAATGCGTTTATATAAAGTTTAGAATTGAGTTACATGACAATATGATAATAATAATGAAGATAACATGATGATATATTTGCCGCTGTTGTCACTCTTTGGATGTCTTTTAAAAAGCTTTCTGGTCACTGCTATTAAGCAGGACTCCTATAATGCACATGCACGTGCAAACTGTCATCAGTTGTTTGCCTCATAATTCAACCAAACGCAAAATAAATAATCTACATTTCCACTCGAAGCTGAATACCATGTCCTTCCAACGGACGGTACATCCAAACTACCAAGCAGTTCCACAATTTGATTTACCAACCGTCCAAAATGTTTCGTGAAAAACAGACCTAGTCGATAAATCACTCATATGGCATCACATCGCGATGTGTGTGGTCCGTGGGTCACGACAATAGCCGTGTCCGATCAGACACGCAGCGGAACTCATTAATTAGCTTATCGACAGCTGGGACAGAACTAAACTACTGTATAAACGTCAGCAGAAGTGTCTGCAGCTTGCCTGCTTTAGACGCCACACCACAGACCAATCACCCACATCGATATATATCACGTGATGTCAGTTGCAAATGAATGGAATGGTCGCTGTAACTGTCACGCGTTGAATTATGACGACTTGCGAAGCACGCTCCCCCCCTTGCCCCACCCTCACATACAACATGCTGGCGCATTTAATTATTCATGCAAGACAGCATAAAGACCCACCATAACACTTCAAAAGTCTCGCTACACCAAACTAGTTCTTCAACATTAATACTTTACGAGTTATTGTGTAGCGAAGCGTCTGAGGGGCGGCAGTACCGTTGACTGCAATGCTCCCCGGATATTGTACTAGCGACTCTAGACTATCATATGGTGAAAACCGGAAGTCTCTATCTCACCTGGGCTTGAATCGGTACCGGGTCGTGACAGACAGACAGACAGACGGGCAGAATTACTATAGCTAATTCGCGCTATAGCTAACTATGCTAGCTCTCGCGCGTAAAAAAAATGTTAGCTTACGCTGCAGCAGTGAACTTCTGCTAAACCTCGAAAGGTGCACTAACACGGCTTATTAGTAAACAGATGCAGGTTACACCAACTGACTGCGAACTATACCTCCAACGAAGTAGAAAAGAAGCAATTAAAGGAAATGGAAAGTGCGGCCTAAGTATAGTACACTGAGTACAGCATACGTAGATACCTACCGCACTGATGGAGTGATTGAATGAGTACGCAGTACAAGCTTACACCACTGCAGACCAGTGGAGTAGCCAGAAATTTCAATTGGGAGGCCTGTCTCCCTTTCCCTC
>Ga0056128_1002190_pt1 | contig 22893 bp, 12 predicted proteins | sample WorMetLIZISLAND2_FD_71113 | JGI IMG/M metagenome (GOLD analysis project Ga0056128, IMG submission 71113) | Marine gutless worms symbiont microbial communities from Max Planck institute for Marine Microbiology, Germany - Olavius geniculatus... ... | reverse complement strand
ACCTAGAGGCGCGTCAAGTGCCAAAGTTTCGTTGGGCTACACCCCCTAACTCCGAAGTTATAAGCGCTCCTTTATTGCATTTTAAGCCAATTTGTGACTCCCCTTTGAAAAAAGTTGTAAGGGGGGCCCCCGTCCTCGGTGGGGGATGCGTTAGTAAGACTTGGTGATTCTCTAGCGCGTGTAAAAATTTGGGGGCGCAGCACCCCCTAGGGGCCGAAATATGTTCTTCCGAAATATGCGCTTTAGGTAGGTACGATTTCACATCTAAATCTCCAAGGTCACTGGACCAAACTTCGCCGTACTTGTTTCGCCTAACGCAGGACGAATCGCCATAGACGGAATGACTATCCGATTTTGAATATCTTCATCCGTTTCAAAGATATTCGCCGCCGAACTTCGAAGTCGTCCGAAATCGGGCTAAATTTTGCGTGTTTTTCGCCCCTGAAATTTTTTTGGGGTGTGCCCCCCAAAATTTTGGACCGGCATTATAAAATAGGGCCTAATACTGACCATCGTGCAAAATTTCACGCCGGTCGACCCACGCATCTCGGAGATCTCGCGTCGGAAGAAAAAAAATAAACATCTGCAGTAAAACATTAAGTCCTTCTGAAAACTATCATTTTCGGGCGGACTAAAAAAAATAAATGAACACCCAAAAATGTGCAGGCAATTCAGAATAAAAGAAAAAAAATAATGACAACTTCAACAACACCTGTCAACCACAATTATTTCTCACAATACCATAAATTATCAAGTAACAAAATAAAAAGCACTCCCTTTTACTACTGCATAAAATCACCTCATTTTTATGCACAACAGCAGCTTCTACTGTAGCGCATCTTACTCATCGCAATTCTGTCTGTCCGTCTGTCCATCACACAGGTGGATCAGTCAAAAATGGTGCAAGCTAGTATCACCAAATCTTCACCGTTGTCTGCCTGGAAGACTCTAGTTTCAGGAACCGTAAAGCTTTTCCATAAATTCGAAGGGGGTCACCCCGAACGACAGCGCTAAATAAGAGGGGTTGGAAATTTTTTTTCAATTTTCAGCCGATACGGCGTTGGCAGAGCAAGATAGGTGGCACCCTCTGGTAAAGTAACAACACTATAGATGATTTAGCCGCTGGTCGTCTAACGCCCTCTGGCGACTGATTTTGTTTTACTGAGCTTTCTTTGAAACTGTAGCCAAAAGCTGGATGAGATCCACGGATGAACTCTGAAGGATCTCTAGCGTACGATGGTGCACCACTGTGGCGTGTTCCCCTTTGCGTCAGCACGGCTTTTCTTGTTCTGTATAAAAGCAGTCTGGCAGCTACTTCTGGTTATGACTTTATAAATATGTGATTACATGATAAAATGTTCAATCAATAAAATTTTATATGAATACAAATAATCAAATTAGAGCTGCAGGGGTGTTCCTGCTAACTCCTTATCTTTCACTCCTACTTAGTAAACCTATTCATGAAGGGATGGCCAGGCTGAGTTGAGCTGTGTGGTCACTTACATACTAAGATGGTTTAGCTATCTGCAGATGATTATCCATTCAAAAATCAATACGATAAGGAAAGTAAGCTGATACTGATCAAGCTCAGTGTGTGTGTTATTGCACGCTGCATCACAATTTATAAAAACTCAGAAATCTTTTAGATGGCAACACATACTTCAGTGCCGATACATTCAACACATACCTTGACAACAGCCAGAGTTGCAGTAGAATTATGAGCTAGAGTCTGGATCACAAGCAGAGGCGGCAGCAGGTTACGTTTGTCTATATGTGACTGTTATGTTAAGATGAATTACAATTTTTACGCGTGACTCGTGACTGAAATTTTGCACTTACGTTCCACAGTGTGACCAGCATCATCAACGTCTAGTTTGGCAGACTGGATAAAAGCAGATGCAACACTACACCAAGAGTCAAAAGCATACCACAAAAGTTTTGTCCATTAGATGTGGTGGGTCTTCAATGGCAGTTTTATTGCAAACATTGTGCAGAGTGTACCTCTAAAAGAATCTTAGAAACTTATCAGAATTTGGCAAAGATAAGGCCACAAGTTTGGCATCATGTTGTTTTTACTCACATTGTAGTAAAAACAATCAAAAAATACACAACAGATCAGCAAGGATATGAGCCAGCACGTCGAGCAGCTGCTGTTTGCAGTTCTCTTCCTTTTGTGCAAAGTACGACAGTGCAAGAACCCACAAATTAGAGTCCATCGTCCTGTCAGCAACAACAACAACACGTGCAACCCACACTACTAGTAGCACACTCAATGAGTTGTGTACTAGCTGTAGCAACTGAGTGAGTGAGTACTTTCATGCTGCACTTGACACATACAGGTCAGTCTGAGGATGCATCTCAGGTGATCACCTGCACTTCACTGACAAAAAAAAACTATGGCAGCAAAAATTAATATTAAAACCCTAAATTATACCTACAAACACTAACACAAACATAGTACGAAGATCCAACTAAACCAATACTAATCTAAAATTCTCATTTAGGGGTCTTTTTCAGGATCAAAACATGGATCCACCGTACTGCACAGCTCTCAGGATCTGCACTTGCCTATTAGTAACAGCAGCGACACAGTCATCTATGTTAAAACTAACAGCCAGTGTTCACACTGAGGTATTGTATGCACTGTCACGTGCCAGACACCTGTGTGAACCAGTCACTGTAATAAGCATTGAGCCACTCACCCAAATCGCTTGCAGGTCTCGATAACACTGACGTAGTCACTGTGCTCCATGTGATACTGCAAGATCTGCTGATAGCTGCACATGCACCAGCAAAAACTACACTACAGCTGCATAAGTGCACATAAAATGGTTAACAAATGGGGTGTGATAGCTCTTGATAGAAAACCTGTGCCTAGCCATGGAGCATCACCTGCCATATGGGATGACAGTGTTACCTGCCACCCAACATGGACGAATGCATGGCACTCAATTTGTCACTTGGAGGAACAGCCGGCTAAATTTTATTGTTAAACTGTGTCGCTGGCGCTATCCCAAGATGGTTCAGTTATCCAAGCACAGTCAACCATCCAGCACCGATCAACTACATTAATCGAACAACATGCCACACCATTAGGCCACACCATCACCAGCCGGTAAGCCAGCCAGTCAGCCAGTCAACCGATCCCTGTGTACAACCACACAGCAACACAACTACACCCAGAAAGGTCAATAAACAGTACAAGGTCAATAACAGCTGCCAATACTTCCCAGTGAAACAAGCAAATATGTCGACAAGCCTTATGACAACATGCCACATGGCCATCCTGTAGCCACATGTGTTATGTAACTTTGTGAAATATCTGAACAACAAGCCCAGCTATCGCTAGGAAAAGCCGATAGTACTGCCTACATTCAAAGCCCGGCCTCTGATTTCCAGTCACGAAGAGAAAGCAATTTTTCAAAGATGAGACAGTTCCATGCAAGCTATGTTATTGGAATGCTGTCTCGAAAGCTACAATGAATGCTAGTATAACAGACATCATCACATGTTGTAATTTCACCAAGCGAAATAAATAGCTACTGTTCCATGCACTTGATCGACTTGCCAGGTGATATAAATAGTTACAGAGTAAATGAACAAGGAAAATACCAAACGAATGTTTTGCAAATATTTCTCACAATTTTTATTGTCACTCGCCTTGCTCGGGAAGACACGCTACAACCTATACACTAACAGTAACAGTAATGTGCATTTATTAATATTGCAGCCAAATGGCTGGATTGAGTTGCTACTGACCTTCAAGAACATTCAAGCTGAATGATCTTCATGTCATTTGAAAGCCAACATGCAACTTCCTATTAGTGACCAATAGCAACCAAAGCCCTATCTTTCACCGTTTGCAAGATAAGGCCACTTATAGCTTTAAACATTTCATTCAAAATTGCAGCCAAACCACTGCAGATGGACACATGGTTACTATTAACAGCCTGAAGGAAATCACCACCACCCGATCCCATGGTACCATCACCGACCCCCTACGACTTACCGTTCATCCACAATACTGCACGATTGGCTTACCATAGTCCATTATTACTTTTCAAGGTCATCCATGATCAATGGTTTATATCTCATTTGAAAGCCAGTATGCAACTTTCTGTTAATGATCAATAGGCCTAGGACCTATCTTGCACCATTTAGCCACAATACATCCGTGACACACAGACAGACAGACAGACAGACAGACAGACAGAAGGATGACAACTCGTGCCAATAGCTCGACCTTTACTAAAGTACGGTCGATTAAAAACTAAAGAATAGTGAACCAAAAATAAGTTTGCAACTGGCAGACTGAGCAAAGGCACATTCAACCACTGTACATTGGGCGCAGTGCAGTGGCTGTGCATATAAAATTATGAATATATTGTATATACACAGTGTTTCATAAAAAAGGACCCCTTTTTGTTTTTTTTCATAATTCACTCAAATGATGATCAATTTACACAAAATTTGTATCAGTTAATATTGCAACAAAAAGTGGCAATTGATTAAATATTCTTTGCTAGTCCTGACGTAATGCTGACGTCAAAATGTGTCACGCGTACAAGCTGGAGTCTTAACTGGTGCTGTCAGTTGCTACCCTGCTTCGATGGTGAACTTAATCTGGTTCGCTAATGAAAAATGCTTATCGCATTGAGCAACATGGAAACATGAATCGGTAGTCTTGTGATCCAAAAAATCAACATCAACATGTTGACATGAAAACTCAACATGTGGACATGAAATCAGGCGTCTTGCAATCCAAAAATGCAACCATTTGCAAACTCGGTGTGCTAATGCACTGCCTTGCTCAAACGCGTAAAAGTCCAACTATCCCCACAGACACGTAAACGCCATCCTTTTGCATGTTTTTGTAACTGTAACTGTTAAACTTCAACAATTTGTCATGAATGAACCAGATTTTTCACCATTGGAGCTTTTTATGAAACACCGTGTACAATAACATCTTTGTACTCAAAACCAAGTTCCAGTCACAGTCACAGTTATTAGAGATGTACATACAGCTTCATTTTCTCGTAGAGATACAAGACTCCAGATCGAAAATCATTCATTTGACACAGCACTAGTGCCTGGTTTTGGTCATACCCAGCCTGTAGACAGATCACAAGTCAACATTGCAGCTGTAGCAATCAATAATCAGTCATTTATACTACAATAATGTATAAATGGACAAGATATGCACTATACATTACAAAATAAAGAATACATAAAAAGTTTAACAAAAACAAAATACAATAAATAATTTAAACAAGAAACAAATTACAACAGAAATACCACATAATAAAAATCAAAATAAGAAAGATATCAAATTACCAAATAACAGCACTATTCTCACAATATGTCCTATGCAAAATTTGATTTATTTATTGTGTATATTCAAACATGAAATCAACAACTCACATCAGGATTCTGTAGTAATGAGGTTATTTTCCTGCCCTTCTCTTCTTTGACCTAAAACACAGTATATAATACAGTCTTCATGAGTAAATATAATCAAAATAATAACTATACACCGTGGGCCATAAAAACATACCACTTTCCATATCTTTGCCAATTATTGACCAATTTTCAAAATTCTTTCACTGGCACACTCCGCAGACAATTTGCAATAACGTTATTATTATGTATCCCACCACACAGTAAATGCGTTTCTACACTACCTTGTAAAATATAAATGTAAGCAAAAACTAACGATAATGACAAAAATTGAGGTAAATGAAAAAAACACTTCAGACCAACACTGCGATGAATGATTCATATGACACTAGATTGTGTTATACCCACACAGTCTAGTGTCATACAGACCATTCACTGCAATGTTGGTCTGAAGTGTTTTTTTTAATTTATCAAAATGTTTGTTTGTTATTATCATCATGTATGCACATTTCATTGATATTTCACAAGGTAGTGTAGAGACACATCTACAGCATGGTGGGATCTATAATAATCACATTATTGCAAACTGTCTGCAGAGTATGACAGTAAAAGAATTTTGAAAATCGGTCAATAATTGGCGAAGATATGGACAAAAGTAAAGTGGCACATCTTTTTGGCCCACCCAGTACATGTGTGTTAGTACAAACAGTTTAATGAAAGACACAGTGAGCAAATTATACCCTCACATCAGTTTAATATGTCCAATGTCAATGCCACAGTCTATCTAAAGCACACGTCACACACAAATCTTTCTAGAGCTAAACTTCTGTGAACAGATGAGGCAGAACTAGTTCAGGCCGACTGCTCAACACCTCAAAGTACTGAAAATGACAAAAAATACATGAAATTTAACTACACAATTAAAAAAATGTTAGTATAACAAAAAACACAACAGCACATGGCAGCAACATTTACTAAACATTCTACAGTGAACAGGACTATAGTGGCAAATGTCTTATCTACTATGAAAAAAATTTTAAGATGACTACCCAAATAACAATGAATAATATTAAGTCACTCAGAAGTCAACGAACCGCAACATCGGCTTCATGCACGAAGTCATGCAAGTACAGCTCCAGTAGCGTGTTGTACATCAAAGATGTCGAACTTGGCTGAACCTACAACACCGGCAGTATCATTAGCACCAGCATCAAAAGCATTATCATTAATACTAACAATAACAGCAATAGCCACGAGAACGTTTATGGCGCTGTCCTCATGGCACGAGCATTGCACGAGTTCACCCAATTCATCTTCAGATGAATGTAACACAGCACTGGGTGGCCACTGACCTTTAGACCAAGCTGATCAACCTAAGCCACAGATTTGCGTGAACTGGCACCCGCTGTACTACATTCACCAGACTATTTATTTCTACTCAGCTAGCTAGAAAGCCGATACTCATTTTACGATCCCTGGCTTAACTCAGGCACCAGAAAATGAATGCGGCCTATTCTACAGCTACAGCAACACAGAAAGACACCCACACAGAAAGCTGGCCCATTGGCTATGCAGCCAGTGCATTCATCTAACTAATGCAATCAGTTGCTAAAGCAATATTTCACAAATACGCCACTTGTTATTATTTATTTCGCTTGAACTGGTATGCTACTACTGGTAGAACGAACAAACGTAAAGGAATAAAACTCAATTCTTAAATAAATTTTTCCCGCAATGTTGACAAAACAAACAGCGACAAAAAATCTCTAGGATCTGACAAACATAGTAACCCAAGCAATTCAGCAGAACAAAACAATGCACTTGTGAAAGAGCAACTACCTTGACCATATGTTCAAGAAACTCCGTTAATTTCTTAGAATTGTTGACAAATATGTGAATAAATTCATCAGCATTTGCTCGCTGAATTTGAGGTGTGCCACCTACAGCAAATACACACAGATATTAACAAACATTCAGTGACAATTACGAACAGCAACAATGGCTGAGCTCAAATTTTGCTAAGACTTTAGTCTAAACCAAATGTCCTACACCAAAGTCTGAACTTAGACCAAAGTCAAGATCGAATCTGACCTCATGACGTCGATTAGGTCTAAGCCCAAACCTAAATAAAAAACTTGAGGCTTAAACGAAAGCCTAAAACCCAACTTAAGTCAAGACCAAATGTAAGCCAAACTCAGTAGTGGTGTGGTGAAAAGTTCCAGTGTTAAAAAATTACAATTAGGACTTGAGTCCTAGCACTTAACTTTGGTTTTAGACCAAACAGAGGTCAAATTTAATCTTGGCAATAAACTTAAATTTACCAATAGTTAAGTAAATCAAGGACAAAGAGTAATAAAAATGAATTCTGTAATGACTTCAACAACCTTAAACTAAAATCTAAACTTAGTCATACTTAGGCCCAAATTTATGAACTCGGCTTAAACTTTAGTCTAAAACTTTTGGCTCAGTCGAAAGTCTTAGCAAAACTTGACCTCACCCAACTCAGATGTGTCAACAATGAACAACGCAAACTAATAATATTATTATCCATATATTTTAGTACTAATTTCAGCTATTTATGTACCTTTTGGCACCACAGCATATTCATATTCTAGTGTACTACAAGTGTATGGTAACTGTTCAAACTGTGAATACATACTTTAACATACGTTAATACTGTAAGTATATTAATTAGTGCACACTTTTCTCTGCTGCTTTGGTATGATGAAATACAAAAACGGAACAGTGAATAACTAAGTAAGTAAGTAAACAAATCAATAAATAAAATAAATAAATCATAATGCAGTAAAAATGAGAACATACCTTGTAGTTCACTGCTGTGGATAAGCGGCTCTGAAACAATTGCACATGCACACATGCAACACTCCAATCAATAGAAAAAGTTCAAAGGTTAAAGGTTGCTATAGCGTCACTTGCCACCTGAGAGGTGAATGCACCCCACCTTAAAGGTCCATGGACATCAAAATTAACTTACCATTTTCCTAAAAAAGCACAATTTTTTGAGAATTGTGACAGTAATATCAGCACCCAGTGTTTTGTCAACACAAAGAAACTTACATTTGAAATCGACGACCTATGAAAACGACGCAGAAAACGCGACGCCATGTTGACAGGTTGATGACATCACCACGTGTACCCGTAGTCAACATAAAATACGCACAGAAACATAAGCATTATAAAATCACATTGTCTACCTATGTACTGCTGCAGTTATCATGTGACACAGTATTTTTGCCATTACTAATATTAAAATTAATTGGTAAACACTGACTGGGTACACGCAATGACGTCACTTCCGGCCTCTTCCAAGATTAGGATTTTTCAGCACAATGCAATGTAACGCCATTTTTTCGTTATATTCAGGCATTAATTTCATACATTTATAAAGCTTAAATCATCATACTATATAGGCAAGGTAAAATGTCTAATTAAGGTCTACACAAATTTTACAAGTGAGTTTGACCATGGCCATGGATCTTTAACCTCAGCCAAGCAGGCCAGGAATGAGCACACTGTACACTGACCATGATATGCTAATGATCAACACACCAGATCACATATGGTAAGGCGGGGATGCAAGTTTCCCAGAAAAAAACGAGTTCTCTATCTCTCTGTATAAAACTGTTTTGTTATAGAAGTTTCCGTAACTGAAAAAAAATTACAAATTCACAATAATGTTCAATGTATTGGAATGCTGCTATTGTATCTTGGTATATATTTTGGTATAAAAACAATGTGCTAAACATGCAAAAATTCAAGCAAAATTATGTGCCTCATGCTGCTGAGTTCCAAGGGTCCACCAATTAACTTCTTAGAATTACAGCTCTGAACATGAGAGGGCCGTTGTCGCTACTTACTGTGACTTGGTCGGTAGTCGGTGCACAACAGTTTCAGCAACTGAGTGGTCTCCGCAGGCACCTCACTGATGAGCACCTTTCCATACTTCTTCATGTTATTCTCAGCCTACAATCACTGAGCTTGTCAATCAAAAAAAACCAAAAAGTCGATTAGCTGAGAGGAAGAATTTTACCCATTTCCTCACATCTACAACAAACTGCTCGAGATAGCTACATCTGGCGACAAATAAAAATCATTCAGAGAATGTCAAACAAACTGATTAGTAAAAGTTGTTACGTCATGAATTTTCATTCATACCTTATGAGTTACTGTTTCATTAAGCGAATCCAACAGCTGCAATCTTTTAAACTCTTTATTCATAAAAAACACAAGATGCGAAAAAACAAAACTAACTTCTTCAAACTCAAGTCGGCCGATGTATTCAAGCGCCTTCTTGTAGTTGTGCAAATCTTCGAGCTGAGTCTTGAGATACGAGTCATGCTGGTCATGTTTGTCAGCCAGGAAGACGGCATGTTCGTAATAACCTGCTGAACGACAAACTCGGATTGCAGTTTCCACGTCAAAGTCTACTTCTCGATCTTTGGTCTGCACAGCAAACCAGCAACGATGTACACCACGTCCGGACAAAAAGTCTATAGAGTATTATTATTATTATTTATACTATTATTATTAAAGACATTTATATAGTGCAAGTTTGTGATTAAACAATGCCACAAAGCCACTAGCAGTGCTACTGTGTGTCAAACAGAAACTTCTTCAGTCCTTTTCTGAATGTTTCAATAGCAATATCTGGAACTCGCAGTTCAGCTAGCAGACTGTTCCAAACTCGGAACCTTGAACAGATAATTTCATAATTTTTGACATAAATTATCCCAATACTTCACTTTATTAAAACATGTATATTATATTCTAAAAGGTGCCCAGTGGCATAATAACAGTAAGTGTCAAACATATGACAAAAATTTTAACTCCTAATTACATCTAACAATCCAGGCAAGTAGTTCCAACCGATGTGCCTTCGTCACCAGACAGTACAATTTAGTACTGGCCAAGGGGCAGTGATGCTGCGCGGCTGTGAGTATAATAATAAGCCTGGCATCGCACTGGCCATGTGTCATCTATGAGCTCAATAGGCTCTAGTGGGATATTATTATCAGCCCATTTTGTATAGATTACTCGTAATGTGCTATAAGTGCAAAACATGAGAGTTAAGTTTAAAAACATTCAAAATGTTGATGCAAACCTTGATGAATTCGTCGAGCTTGGAGACATCCTTGCGCTTGGTGTAGCAGTTGAGCAGAAGCGTCGTGTGATCCTCGGAGGCCATCTGAGCCTTGTGCAGTGCCTCCAGGTAAGCAGTGAGGTTGTCAATGCGCTGCGTGTCCAGAAACTAGTTCCATTTACATGTATGCACACACAGTCACATCCACACATCTAGTGTGTAAACATGCGCAGACAACTGCTATGTGCTTAGAACACTATGAAACAACGTATCTAGTCTTTGAATAGACTCATAGATTGAAGTGTAACTTCATAAGTTATAAAAAAATTCCTCAAAATACAACCATTATAATTGTACATGTGTAATATTATGTGTATATAAAATACTATGCAAGAACTGTGACAAAACTTACATTGGAGAAACAGGCAGAGGTTTTAGGGTATGGCTACAGGAACACCAACAGAAAGTTACACAACGTGATGTAAGGGTATGTACACGAAGCACCAGTAAATCCGCAGCAACAGAGCAAAACAAGTTGGCAGTTACAGACCATGCCATTTCTCTCATCCATGTCATAGACTGGGACCGCGCCAAGGTGATCGACAGAGAAAGCAACAGAATGGACCGGTGGAACAGGAAAGCGATACAAGTCGATGAACCAAGACAAAGGGTCCTACCAACTTCCACACATCTATGATTACTTACTGTCTGCCACAGTGACACCTGGTGGACGATCGTTCTGATGAAGGCAGCAGAAGTTGCCGAAACATCAACAAAAACAATTATAAAGGTTTATTTCAAAGAATTTCATTATAACTTATAAACTTATCTAGTCATTGTATTCCAATAAATATCTTAATCATTATTTCACCACAATTTCATGCTTTTATATTCATCTAACTAAACAAATAACACGTTAATGTTAATGTAATAGGCTTTATTATGACCCTGTCCTCCAATTGACAGCATTACGAGATTGATACCTGTCTGGAAGATAACAGGGAAAAATATTAGAACTGCCGTTATTGTTACATATGCACAATTATACCTGGCAGTTCTTACAATTTTAGGTTTAGGTCGTTCTTGTGTTTTGTGTCTCATAAAAAAGTTAAACTTTCTGTAAAGGTTAAACTTTTTGTTGCATTATTACGTGTATGTGCAATTTTGCCTGCAAGGGTTGCCCCCGAAATGACCTATACTGTGTCGGGTGAGACGTTAAACCCTACTCACTCACTCACTTATTATAGATCCCCTATAGAATGTTCCTCAAAAGTGCTGTAACAGTAACACAATAAAATTAACTACTGCATGCTGGCAGGGAAAAACTGAATCCATCAAAGCTGGTCATCATTAGCAAATAAACTAACTTAGTTCACAAGTTCACATCAGTATACAAATAAGCTATAAAAGCAGACATTCATTTTCTACACGTCTAGAAGCTAAAACTATACTACACAATACAGATGGTAAAGTTCACCTTGCGTATAACATACGATGGCTCCAACTTGCCAATGGTTTTAATATACTGTGCAACTGCGCAATCAAAATCTCCTTTGCTACAAACAGGAAACAGACCAAACCAACAAAGTTTTATAATGCTAATCTTAAAAAATAAGACAAGCGAGCATCAAATAGTTACAACAGTTGTCAACCTTGAGCTATTCAGCAGCAAAACATGAAGTCTATGACAAAACTTTCAATCTACACCGTGTCCCAAAATTAACGGCCCCCCTGCTTCAAACATGCCTAATTCAGTTTGTAGTTCATGGATTTCAACGAAATATCGTACACTGCACTATCTTAACATTACTTACAATCAAACTCATTATGATGCATGCAGCTTACCGTGTGTGCTGAGTGTAACGTCATTATGATGTTAGAGTTTGTTTGCATTAAAATACGTTCAATGCATTGTTACTGACAAAGGGATCAAGCAGCAGCATACTCACCTTAGACTAAAAGCTTGTGTCGAGGCCAAAGATGGACATTTTAAGCTGAAACTTTAGAGACAAGATCAGAATGATTGTCTCAATAATTGTCTCAAATTTTGTAAAAAAAAGTCTGTCAGGTATTAATGATTTAACACTAACTTATCTGTAGGGGGATCGTTAATTTTGCAACACGATGTATAAACTAATGACAACAATAATAACGTTGCCTCAAGAAGTGAACAAAGGCGATAGAATTAAAATGAACCTGTACAGATGGTCGCCATATTGTCGAAATATATCAACGATGCCATCCTGATCATACTGCTGACTCTGCGCCAGGCTATGCACAGCAGTTACAACACAAAATTATCAGCCAAACATGATTCATATATCAGTGACCAAGCAAGCATTGTGTAATGTACCTACACTGCGAAATGCTATGCATATAACATTATGCACTTCAAATTCAACGAAATGCACTACCCATTAAAAAGTACAGCATGATCAGAAATTTTAACAAATATGTGTCAGCTGTTTCAATATTTTACATCACTAACCACTAAAGTTAAACAAAAAAAGGTGTCAGGCCCATCAAGACAAAGGGAAAGAAGAGAAGTTTTACTGGGCCCACACACAGGGCCTCGCCATCGATCAAAAAATATATTTGCTATATGTTTGACAGCAGGATTGATCATCTAAACTGAGCTTACGTTACTTTGCGATGATTTTTCAACACATAAATCTATTTCTTAAACAAGATAATGTTCATACCAACACGGAGTCTGTCCAATGCCTTTGTAAAAGAGAGTAGGTCTAATTACTGCAACAAATGAGCAGTTAAGCATGTTTAGTAGTGTTTAGTAGTGTTGGCCAGGCCACATCATATTTCTCTTACGCAAGGCGAGTTATAGCCCATTTTGTCCCAAATTTCGTTGCCATGGCAACGGGGGTCGGTCGGGGAAAAATGCGATTGGCAGCATTCGATGGCACATCCCCGAAAACCCCCCTATAAACGCAAAAATCTCGACGGACGGACACAAAGGTGATTTTATACTCTGTCCAATGCTATACATAGCATTGCATTGGACAGACAATGAATGAGTGTATTCAGTAACCTAGCCCACTTCCCAGACACCAACCCATATAGGGCCTGCAAGAATGTTTCCTAGACCCTGCTGTGCCTCTCGTCAGGCCTGCAACTACTAACTTTGTAAGCAAGTAGAACAGTAAATAAATTTACACAGTGCACATGTCACCAAAAAACCTGCCAAATCTGTTGCATCAGTTTTAGCACACGACTTTACCCAGCTGAATATGTTAACTACTATGGCAATAACCAATAAATATGTCAGAATTATTAGTAAGTGTAGCTACTGTCAAACACAATACGTGAGTGTTGTGATAACCTGATTGCAAGCAGGTACAGATTTTTCTTGAAGAGAATTTCCAGCTTTGTCTGAGTGTCTTTCTCATGAAGATGATAAAGCTATTCACACATAGTAACAATAAGTGAGCGAGTGAATAGCTAGTTTTACATCCGCTCGACATATTACAAGTTATTCCATGGACAATCACTAGAGACAATCACTTGCACTGATACTGACAAAAAACAATAAAACAAATCAAACAAACTGACACATAAAAATTTACAATAACAAGATAATGTTCATATGAACACGGAGTCTGTCCAATGCATTTCGATAGTTTACAGTATATGTCCGTATAAATATAATCAGTGAGCCGTTCAGACCGGTAGGAAAGATCAAACAGTTTAATTTCAAATTGTATAGCAGCAAAGATCCTTTCATCCTTCTGTATTATTTTAACTAAACAACAGACACTGTCAGTCAGAAGACCATTCGATTCGTCACTAGTGCTCTACTATAAAAGGTCCATCGTCACCATGCATCTATCTTGCATTGTTATGGAGATATGGCGCCTCAAAGATAATGGAGTCACGAGTTTGACCTTTTGGGGTCACGTGACGTCATTGGTCACGAAAGAAAGATGGAAGAAGGGAAAGAAAACGAGGAAAGAGAAGGGGAGGAAAGGAAAAAAGTTAAAGGAAAGGGGAATGGAAATGGAAAAGAGAAGGAAAAGGAAAAAAGAGGGAAAGGGTAAGGGAGAGGGGAAGGGAAGGGAGAAGGAAAAGGGGAAGGGATAGGGAAAGGAAAAAGGAAGGGAAAAAAGAAGGGAAAGGGGAAGGGAAGGGGGAAAGGTAGGTAAAGGAAAGGGGAAGCGGAAAGGAAAGGAAAAGGGTGAAGAGAAAAGAGCAAGGGAAAGGGGATGGAAAAAAGAATGGAGAAGGGGAAAAAGGGAATAGGAAAATGGGGAAAGGAAAAGGGAAAAGGACAAGGGCAAAAGAGAAGAGAAAGGGGGAGGAAAAGGGGAAGGAGAAGGGAAAGGGAAGGTGGAAGGAAGATATCTTAAAAAATGTAGGACGCACGCACGAACGCACGGACACAAAGGTGATTTTATACTCTGTCCAATGCTATGCATTGCATTGGACAGACAACAAACTACCTACATACACATACACATAAAATAATACCAATCGACAGAAAAATTCATACAAACACTAGGTAACTAGCAATACAAAAACGAAAAACTAGTTTAAGAGCCCTTTGCTTTGTACAGTATTGATTACTGAAAATATATATTTAACTCCTTTATACAGTAAAATTGAAAAAAACTGTATTACACTCCACCCTATAGAAACCATAAATGACTAAAATACAATCATTGCTAAAAAGTAAAAAAAAACATGCAAAACCTTTGTGACAAACAAGACGCATTTCGGTATAAAAGCACGTTTCATATCCAGTATACTAAATTAAACTAACCACAAAAAACACCATCATAAACACCACAACAAACAGCAATGCTACAGACTTGAAGAAAACAAAGTTCTATGAATGCATTTAGTTCTATAGAGCCATCAAAACAGTGCCAGACCTTTCTGTCACCAGCCAAGACGTACAGTGAACCCCACTCACAGAAGACACCAATGACGGAAGGAAATGGCGCTGAATACGCAATGAATTTGTTCTGTATGTCGTACACCGTGACAGTGTTCATCTCCATTGTCTGACCCGGGCTGCAAACACACCACTCACACAGCTCTGAAAAAACACCCCCAATAATCAGCAACATCTATCTTGCCTTTACACCTTCAGCTCCTGCATCAAGTTCCCTGCTACTCTTTTCTCCCCTCTTCCATTGTTCTCCCATTCCTTTCCTCTTTAAACTGTTATAATAACATAGCTTCATATCATATCATATCATATCATAAAATTATAAAAATTTGCTATTGCCCCCATTACATGGTAAAAAGACCATGGTGCATTACATACATATACACGGTGTTTCATAAAAAAGGACCCCCTTTTGTTTTTTTTTCATAATTCACTCAAATGATGATTGATTTACACAAAATTTGTATCAGTTGTAGCTGAAGAAATACTAATTCAAAACATTGCAACAAAATATTGCAGTTGATTAAATATTCTTTGCTAGTCGTGATGTAATGCTGATGTCATAATGTGTCATGGGTACAAGCTTGATAGTCTCCACTGGTGCTGTCAGTTGCTACCCTGCTTCAATGGTGAACTTAATCTGGTTCGCTAATGAAAAATGTTTATCGTGTCAGCATTAAACAACATGGGGACATGAAATCAGCCGTCTTGCGATCGAAATACGCAACCATTTTGCAAGCTCTGTGTGCTAGTGCACTGTCTTGCTCGAACATTTGAAAGTCCAACTATCCCCACAGATTCGTAAATGTGATCGCTTTGCACGTTTTTGTAGCTGCAACAGTTCAAAAATTTGTCATCAGCGAACCAAATTTTTCATTATGTGAGCAGGGTATCAACTGACAGCACCAGTTGAGACTATCAAGCTTGTACCCGTGACACATTATGATGTCAGTCTTACGTCACAACTAGCAAAAAACATTTAATCAACTGCCACATTTTGTTGCAATATTTTGAATTAGTATTTCTTCAGCTACAACTGGTACAAATTCTGTGTAAATTGATCATTATTTGAGTGAATTATAAAAGAAAGAAAAGGGGTCCTTTTCACGAAACACCGTGTTTAGCAAGATCAATACAAACAGTCATGGCTTCAGAGATGCTAACAGTCACAGAATACAGAGAACACCATCAAACCCTCTTGCCTGTCTGGAAATTAATCTTACAGCATGCAGGCAAATAATCCTGAATCCATTCAGCCTACTTGGGGAGTGAACCGAGGCTGGGCTGATAACCATTTCAGGTTTAGTGCACACTATGTCAATGAGCTTCATTTACGGGGGTGCCTTTTCCCTAATTTTCTCTAAATCTAGCTAGACGGTTTGAGTGCTGTGAGATCCTGCATTGGGGTCTCTAGCAAAGCCCTGGCCGCCATTGATTTTGGGACACAGTGAGCCTAAAAACGCATTTTTAACAAAATTAAAGACAATACAAAACATGTCACATCATATAACATGAATTGATTATTTCATAAAATATGCAAAAAATGATTGGAAAGATTCTCTGGCTAACACTTGGTTTAACGGCAGTTTCTGGTGTTATATCAGCTCCATTTCAAGGCTAACATCCTCTCACACCTTAATGTAATGCACCAAAATGACATTCTTAAGTAACTTTAAGTTTCATTACTCTCATTAACTTCCGGTGATAGACAAACTCTTCAAAAAAAATATACTGCAAGCAGCATATGGGACAGACAAATAAACCGAAAAACAAACTGTAACATGGCCTCTACGACGGCCATATTATAATAATAATAATAGTTCTAACCACACATACAACAGACAGATTACTAATACAGTGCTATCTATAAACAGAGAGCAAGCAGCAATTACCCCCTTGGCAGCGGCTTGTTCTCTTTGCCGACTACGAGCATGTAGCCACGATACCAGTGCAGCTGCAGTTTCTCTCCCTCAAATGCCAAGCACGGTCCTCTACCATCAGGCTGGTAGAAGTAGACAGCCTAGTCACATCAATCAAACAGTTGCCACCACAAGCGTCTGTGTCTATTCCCCTTGAACTTTTGGAACAAGTTCAATATCTATCCCTCTCTACTTCTGCTCCCATTTTTCCTTTTCCCCATTTTCTTTCTGCAGTTATTTACTCTAAATCCAGCCAATAGTCTGCCGCAGCTGCCATCGATTTTTATGCGCGAAAGCAGCTAGATCACTTTAGCGCGTCTTAGCCATCACAATTCTATCCATCTGTCCGTACGTCCATCTGTTTGTCTGTCCATCACATGGATAGACCAGTCAAAATGGTGCAAGCTAGCATCACCGAATCTTCACCATCAGCTGCCTGGAAGACTCTAGTTTCAGGAACCGTAAAGCTTTTCCATAAATTCAGAGACAGTCAACCCAAACAAAGGTGCTAAATGAGAGAGGCGAGTAAAAAAAATTTGCGATTTTTAGCCAATAAGTCACTGTATCTAAATAACAATGTGAGATAGGGCCTAGTTTACTATTAATCACTAATAGGAAGTCGTACACTGGCTCTCGATTGCCATCAAATTCAGTGACCTTGGATGACCTTGAGCACCAAAATAGGGGTTTTTATAGATTTTTTGGCAATTTCAGGCTGTGAGACACATTTCAAGAACGAATTGTGCCGAAGTCAATTGAGATAGACATGGAGAAGCTGCATATGAAATTTTCAGCATTGAACGTAGACTTCAATGGTCCAAGTCTCAATTTTCTAAGTTCAAGGAAACCTGCACAGGCATCAAAGAGCAGTACCCCATAAAAGTCATTATTTTACCGTTGCTGGCCAGTCTTTCATGAAAATGACTGCAGATAGGCATGGGCATGCTGCCTATCACAACAAGCATTAGTGACATGTTTTTCAGTTGTATCAACATCGGTGACTTTGAAAGACTCTGAACTTCCAAAATAAGGGGTTTTTATTGATTTTTGCAATCTTTGGCTGCAGTTCACACTCCAAGAATGAACTGCGACAAAATGGCTGGAGATAGACTCACAGTTTGCGAACAGGAACTGCTGTAGGCTTTCGCACGTCTCGTGAGCCTTAGCTCAAATTTCTTGTAAAACTTTTGAGCATGAAAATTACACATATAAGCAAAAAAGTGACATAATTATTAACATCAATACTCCACTTTTATAACAGAGCACTTGCCCCCAAAGTTTATGTGGTACAAAAAATGCCCCTGTATGTCTCGATAAACAGCACAAGACAATCAGCTCTAACATCAGCATTCGACAATGACATTCGAATTACCGACATTAGCTTTAGCATTAAAGCCGACTCCACTCAGTGAACTGAAAACAGAATGATAGAGTGACTTAAAACTAACAATGACTGACACAGTGCTCATGCTCAAGCAGTTTCACATCTCTCTCAAGACAAACAAAACATTCATACCCACATACAAACTGTACAAAACAAACAAAAACTGGTTTAATTAAGGCCAAAAAAACAAACCAGGCCTATTCTACAGCATCAGACATATAAACTAGGCTTAGAATTAACAGTCTCTCTGTAACTATGTAATACAACTGAAGCTTACATCAGAACGAGCAATGACGAACTGATTTTCTTGCGTAGAGTCAGCCATAGTGCAGCACTGCTGAGAACAGCCGTGCAGATCCAGTATTGCCTACACAAACATGTACTGTAAATGCTTCAGAAAACACACCAGTTATACATGAAAATAAACATAAACAAAGTCTCTACATCAAATAATGTGCTCTATGACAATCGAGATGTTAGTCAATAGTCTAAGTTCCATAAATTACACTTCATATCATGCAAATTTGTCAAAATATTACTAACTACAGAAACATAAGCAACAATCCAAAACTTGTCAACTGTCAACAGCTGACATGAAGATACTGTGACATGCATTCAGTACAATGACAATGACATTTGCACGGTTATAAGCAAGGCCAGTAATAAAATTACAATTAATTAACTATTAATTTAAATTAAAAACTAACAACTTTACAAGTTATTTGGCTAACTGTCACAGAGGCAGTGAGACACAATTAAGTCCCCTATTACTGACAGAGCTGCACATCATCTGATTTGTTCTTTCAGATGCTTGCTTATCATCATATCTAACTTGGAATGTTTTCTTAAGAGAACTGTGACAGTAACATCAAGTCATAGCATTCAAAAACCTATGCTTGAACAAAGAATTCAAACCTTGTGTTCCTTGTCTTTAGGCAGTAGAGTGATGCACAATATCTCACCTTCAGTAGCAACAAACAGCACTTGGTTTTTACCGACAAGCTTAAATGCTAAGCCGGTAATTCTCTGATGTCCCTCGTATATCACACGCTGCTTGCTGTGCCTGCAACAGGTTTACAATTTCCTTAGAACAGTCAGCCGTAATAAATAAACCACAGCTGTTTCTTCCACTGGCTAAATACGCTAACTGAATTCAGTGGTTTTTCAGTATATGTAAGCAAAGATTCAACTAATACATGCCATAGATTATTACAAGTAGCACCATCAGGCCATCAAGCAAAACCACTGCAGATTGATATTTTCGACTCTCTGGTTCTTAGCTCACAATCTTCATGAATAGCATAGATTATATACAATAAAATACAATGTACAGATGATGTTGAACAAGTTATGCATCTGTTTATTTATTACATGGTGTGGTACATTATGCAAACATTGTAGCATACCACATTTTAAAGCAATACAAAATATCATGTGTGATTGTGCAATGTGCATAAAACTGCCAAGAATGTACAGTAACATCATCCCCCTATCACCATTTAACAAGCACAGCCTAATAAGAAAATGAATACAGGCAACAAGATCGAAGTTTGTTGTCAATAAATGCAAATAATGCAATGGACACAAAAAGTCTGATAATGTAACAAAATTGCTGGAAAATGCCACAAAAATCATGCATTCTATGACAAGCAGCAAGTCTCATATCAATTACTCACCTTTCTCTCATGACATCTCCGCGAAACACAACTATACTGCCATTCTCGAAACCAACAGCCATAAAATTGAGGTTCTCGTGAACAGTTAGACAGGTCACCTACAAAAAAAAATGATGCACATTGTGAGTTACAGTGACCAATATAGCAGCAAAATGATCAGACTAATAAGGCACTCTAAAAACTCCCCAAAAAATAAACAATTACTTACAAAAAAGTGACATTTACAAAACGATCATTGTGTGTCATGTACCTTTGTTGGACGATTTCCTGGAATAGCTCGGACAATGCGTGAACAAGACGGATTACCAGTACGATCAAGCTAAGCACATAGCAATTACATCATCAACTTTTCATCAAGCGGCAAAAATGTAAACAAACAGAAAATGCTTCACTGCTCCACATCATTACTCACTCATCTTATTCCAAAAATTTCACTCAATATGAGTATCAGGAATTATGTCATAATGATGTCATATTAATACATTACTGCATGGTGAAAAAATTACCAGTTTTATCAGTTTTGGACAAATTTTATGCAAAATTATCTCAGCCATATAGGTCAAAAGTTTACTCTAAAAATAAGATATATTAACAGAGGTATACCTATAAAAGCCAGGAAATTTAGTGACTGTGAAACCCTATGTAATGTTTGCAAATTCATGAAACAAAATCTTGATGTCACACCTACAAAAAAAATGGAACTTATCCTAGCAATAGTTCACAGTTTAGTCACACTCTAGTCAAATATTTAAATAACAAATTTTAGCCATTACTAAAACAACAAAATGGTGATATTTGATAAATGTGTGACTGGTATTTCATGTAAAAAATTGGGCTGTGTGACAGTGATTGAGAGAGGGTTGTGCAAATATTGTGGTATACTGAAAAGATAATCAAATTTACTATAATTAGCTGATAACAGTTATCAGTTATCACCAAAAATAACAAAGCTCACCTTGTCAAAATTCCAAACTTTGATTAATGGATTGATTCCTTCTTCATCTTCCTGTTGCAAACACAACCACATTCCACTAACTGACAACAGCATCAAAGCTAGCTGTATTTTAATTCATAACCATTTGTTAAAAATAATCAAACACTAGCATACAGCATTTGCATACTTACACCAATTGAAACAAGAATGTTGTGCTGCTTCATTTGGAACAGATGTGACACATTTAACTCATACGCCTTGAAACACATCAACTCAAGATGTCGATTGACAAAATATAAGCTTCCTTCCATGTCAGCAACAACAAGTTGGCCTCGACCATATGCACATGCTGACACGTTAACATCCTACAAACCAAAATGCAAACATTTATGATTAATAAAAAAACAGAAACTATGCTAAGTCAAAACATGTTTGAAGTCACCAAAATATACAAATCTCAATTATTTTCACTACAACTACCAGTCTATCATTGTAAACATTATTGACATTATTTTATAAATTCCAATCAAAACCAGATACTGACATTATAGTAGAACAAATTCAAAGAAACTAGTGCTGCACTGCTGCAAGAAATAATGATCGATTAATTCGTTAAAAATTCTTGAATTAAATTTTTCTAATCGATTTAAATTTGAATAAAATTTCGTACTTCTTAACATCATTAGAAAACATCACTAACTGCAGAGAGTATGTTGTCAAGATTTGTACATTTGTACTGTCTCTGTAGTGCCAGCTCTGCAGTTTGCAGTTTGTGAGCCCTCATGCGCAAATTACTAACTTGACAAGAAAAATATTCAAAATTATTTTTTAGAGAGAAATTGATTACAAATTTCTAATATGTACCAGCCCTATAAGAAACACATCGAAATATATGGCTATACATGCATCCAGTCTTTACTGTTTTGTTGGCATTTTATTCGCAAATCCTCCGCTCTGATTGGCCGTCATCGGGTCACATAGTCGATATGTTTATAAACACTGGATGGGTGTATATTAACAACCATAATGACAATCATTAAATGCAACTAGAAATTTGGGGCAAAGCCCAACGTGAGTCCGCCCAGCGCCCTAAGTCCGATTGGGGGAAATTAGGGGGGGGGTAAAATTTTCCCGGCATCAAAGTCACGTGGCCCGAACTCAAATGCATTGGTATATGCCGAACGCGCATTGTCAACTTAGGGTAGGTCAACATGAGTGCCTATAACTTTGTTCATAGTGGACGGAATTTCACAAATTTTTTTTGTTCAACGCCGAAAGGATTGCTTTCGTCAACGCCATTTAGATTTTGTCGCTTTCTTTATCGGTTCCAGAGATATTCGCGATCAAACTCGAAAATTGTCGTAAAACGTACTAAATTTTGGACGTTTTTTGCCCTCCCAAATTTTAAGGGGGGCGATGCCCCCAAATTTTAAGGGAGGCGGTGTCCCCAAATTTCGTACTTGCGTTAACACCCCAACCTAGAGGTGCGTCAAGTGTTAAAGTTTCGTCGGGCTACACCCCCTAACTCCGAAGTTATAAGCGCTCCTTTATTGCATTTTAAGCCAATTTTTGACTC
>Ga0056128_1002189_pt1 | contig 22893 bp, 18 predicted proteins | sample WorMetLIZISLAND2_FD_71113 | JGI IMG/M metagenome (GOLD analysis project Ga0056128, IMG submission 71113) | Marine gutless worms symbiont microbial communities from Max Planck institute for Marine Microbiology, Germany - Olavius geniculatus... ... | reverse complement strand
GCCGCAAATTCGCCTGTTTTAAATATTTGGACAAAGACAGAGAGGCGGGGGCAGCTGTTTCCTCTCCCCTCTTCCGGCGCCGCCCATGATGAATAAAGCGGCATTTTGAAAAAAAACGAACCGCCGTGACAGCGTAATGCGCATTTTCCTTTGCAGTGGCGTAGCCACGCGGGGCCCACCCCAATCCCCCAGACAAGACATAAGCACACGCTTAAACTGCAGTAAATGTGCCAATTTTGTCACTTGATTCTCATGAAAATAATTGAAATAGTTGCCACCAGATCTCATAAAGTTACGATGCGCAAAATTCGATTTCAGCTGGGTTTCCGCTTCAGACCCTGCTGCTGAGCTCACAGTGCTTCTCCACACCTAGCTGGATTTTAGGGACCTACTTCTAAGGGGACGGAGGATGTAAAGAGAAGAAAGGAAAAGTAAGGGGGAAGGGTAAACATGGGAGAAAATGGAGGAAAGGAGGAGGAAGAGATGGAAGTGAAAGGGAAGGAGGCGAGACCCCCATATCACATTTCTGGCTACGCCACTACCATTATGTCTACATTTTGTGCCATTGTGGGCTAGGACGTTGGCAAATCAGTTCCGTCGAGAGCCACAGCGGAGCCCGGAGAAACATTTCATCATCATCATCATCAGTTTTATTTCAGGCACTTGGCCCATATACCATATACTCATAATACACATAAAACACAGAACAAAACACACAAATCATGCAAATACAGGTAGAACTCAATAAAAACAGTACTATTAGCAGTTGCAACTGCAAACATCAAAAACAGTTAAAAGCAGCCAGATGACTAACTATATTATTATGTAAACTGCAGGTGTTCCAACATTTTGAAAAAATTATTTGACTATTATGCATTAAGGTATTACTCAGCATGCCTGTTTCCACCAATACTCTTGTGACACTGTCAATACGCTTAAACCCAAAAAACAGTTTTACACACTTATTGTAACATGATGACACCTTACGCTTTATTTTCGCGGGGCCCCCAAACATTTTTACGGGGCCCTTCTGGGGAGAAAATTTTTGAATTTTTCTTTTTTTACATGGTAGATTCTGGCCTACTTTATATTTTTTGTCGATGGCGGGGCCCCCCAAACGTCGCGGGGCCCGGGGTAGCTTACCCCGCCTACCCCACCCTCTCGACGGTCCTGTGGCAAGTCATACTTGAGTAACGAATACGCTTTGAGTTAACACCATCAGTTGTAAGTAAGCTTAGGCCTACTCTACAGCGTATTGTCGAATCACTAGCTCACTGCCGCTGAGTATTCTATGAATGAACGTCGTGGGCGAGTTGTAACGGGTCGTCAGGTGCGTGCTACACTACAATATTCCTTTACCAGTGTCACCGTGGGAATTACTACAACATTCATTCACGCCCTTCAATGAATAGTGACTGTGTTTTGTCAGTATTTCGTGGTCGGCAAGTGCTCATTTAATGGCCACGCATCTCCGTGCCGTGTATACAACTCGTATAGGCGTCAACATCGTATAGTAGGCCTATATTGCCTTGCTCTATCGTAAAAAGTAAGGGAGTGCTCAGTGGGGTTTAGATGTACTGTACGCCTCTGATATAACATAACGGTATACTGGCCCTTTGTTAGTAAAAGTAATGGTAAAGGTCAGGTGGGTCACTACTTGTTATATAGCGCTGCTTACGCGAGTCAATACTCGTGGACAGAAACACTTTACAATCTTGGAAATGGCAACTATTCGGCATGAGCTAATGATGCCGCAGCACACTATGCGGCCATCCGCTGGTGGTGCAGTTGTGGTAGCTGGAAAATGGCTAGTCATGTAAGAGCCACTCTGGAATTCAACATATGATAAGCTAATTCAACTCCAAACGGTTTTTTCATTTTTCGGTCTGCAACTCATATCGCGCTTACATAGTTTTGTCAAGTGTAAAAGTTTTTTGTCTAAATGTTTAACTTCAGTGAAAAGCAGTTCGGTTAGTTGAGATATGTCCGAGAAGAGACGTCGTTGGATCGGGCGCGATCAGTTCTGATAAGTCGGCTCATTTACCCAGATCTGATTCCGAAGAAGAGCGTCGTAAAGCGTAATACGTCGCGACGGTGCGGTGGCATGCAAAGTTGGGTCCGTCCGTTAGGTCGATATGGATTTAGTTGCGACCGACACCGGCGGGCGCTTGATCTGATCTGAGGCAACAAGCTCTGGCGCCTCCGGACAGCGTCCGTCCTGTTTACCGCGATGTCTGTCTGAAACATTTACGACAATTTACTGCCGACGCAGTAAAAGCAGCGCCGAGTCGCTTCCAAGAAACAGAAACTCTCCGTGGGCTGCGTCTGCCGACAGCCTTTGCCATTTCTTACAATTTTGCCCCTGTCCGTTATGTACGTGCCCGGTCGTAGATAGGAACTTGCGTATCGGCGACACGTCGAATAGCCTACTATACTCAGAGTGCGCCAAAAAGCACACCTTGTTCACTAAACGACATTCAGTAGTTAGTAAGCTGCAGTATTATTCCATGTAAGCCCCCTACGATTATTTTATTACACTCAATACCTGGTTATTTTGCGCATAACAGCTTTTTTGACGCGCTACATGCTGTAGACGTTTATGGCACGATTGTCGTCTGTCGGTGTTTGTGTCCGTCACGGACGTATTGTGGCTAAGTGTTCGGTCGTAAGGGAAAACTTTTAAAGGAATAATTAGCCCACTGTCGAGGCTCTCTGCGTATAAAATTTGGGGGATGCAGTTCAAGGGAAACATTTTAAAATTTGGGGCTGAATGAAAAGAGGTAGGAAAATGTGCGTTTTTCAAGGGAAAACTAGCCATATCTTGGAAGCGGTAAGAGATAGGGCCAAGGTTACTATTAGTCACTAATAGGAAGTGGCGTACGCTTTTTCAGATGAGATAAAAATCATCGACTTTGGGTGACCTTGAAGGTCAGTACTGCAACAAGAACTGTATAGACTGGCTGTAGCGCCTCTTCACAGGCGACAGCTGGGCTTTCTTGTTCATTAAATAATGACCATGGTCTGGTCACATTGGCTTAGCAAGTTGAATGATGCAAAAATGGGTATAAACACAGCAACCTATGTCGTTTTGTTGACGAAAGTTTTTTTTTATTTAAGCCTACCACGCACCGATCTTGCCATTTCCGGCTGTCCTGCTCGGTGTTGTCACCAGGCCCGTCGAGAGCCACAGCGGAGCCCGAGAAAACATTTTCGCGGGGCCCCTCTGAGGAGATAAATTTGTGATTTTTTTAAATGGCGCATTATAGTGTACTTGATATTTTTTGAGCGACGATGAGGCCCCAAACGTCGCGGGGCCCGGGGTAACTTACCCTGTCTACTCCCCCCCTTCTTGACGGGCCTGGTTGTCACAGTCTCTTGGCGACACTTGCCGAGCTTGTTTGTCGAAGTGGTCGAAATGAGTTCTACCAAAGCAACGGATACAAAATAATAAACTGTTAGGCATATTTCATTGTTCCAACTGTTTAATTTTCTCCCGACTGCGGAGATGCGCCGGTTGACCCAGGGCAGTGGAAGTGGGCCGTGGTTTTATGGACTGACTGCACTGGGTGGATAGTAAACGTGTTGGCCCATGGGCGACCTGATCGACCTGACTAAAGCCGCGCAGGCGAGCACGTGGTGCGTACAAGTTTAACTGTGTCGTGTCTGCGAGGACTAGCCTATCGGACGCTGTTGTTGGCGCCGTATCCATCACGCGCGGTAAACGGCGATCGGCGTTAACGCTTCGTAAAGCTACAGCAGCTGCTGATGTTGTAACACTTAGTTGCGGTAGTCCACTCACGGCCCGGTCAGCAACCGTCCGGCTAACGAGGCGAGATACGCTGGATTGGCGGGGATTAAAGTTTCCAAGTAACATACGCACATAAGCTTACTGGCGATAAAATTAAACAAAACTAGAAGTTGTCGGGGATCTCAAACCTCTACCGTGACCATCGTGTGTCACGACCTGGCGAATACATGTGGATTCTGGATCGCCGACATTCTTTTCATTCATAATTGCAACATAGCATCGAACTGGACACATTCACTGCCGTTATCTGTGGATTTCTGGATCGTAGATAGCCGCCATCACTGAGAGCCTGATTTAGTAACCGGAAGCACAATGGGCGGCGCTAGAGGGGGAAAGGCAGGGGGCAGCTGCCCATGCTCTCCCCCCTGCCCTTCACCTGCCTCCAGGAAAAATTTTGATGGTGATAAAGTGGGCACTTTATCATGCCAAGGTGTGAATTATTAAACGTTATTTTTGCAAGAAAACGAATAGTCTTTGATTTCTCTGCCTTGACTTTAATTTATGATCTTGATATCCAGTAGGGTTCTGGAGGTTGTCAAGGTACATATTCATGCAAAATTTCATCAAGCTACCGTAAAACTGCTAATAGAAGCCCTCGGCTTGTATTGGAAGCCCGGCTTTTATTTGAGACCCGGCTTCCATTGAAACATTGTCAACCTGGCATACCAAGGTAATACACTTTTTCTCTGGTTAGTGTGCACAATACTATTATTCCAATACAATTTGGAGCAAATGTATAATGACTACTGCACATACAACTAACCACCACTACTACTACAACTGCTGGTACACTTACAACAACAACGACTTGGATGTCCAGCTTATATTGGAGACCCGGCTTCTATTAAAACATCAGTCTCAGACCCCCGGCTTGTATTAGCAGTTTTACGGTAAGTTCAGCGGTTCGTGTGTTATTGTGATAACAGACAAAAAAATTGCGATGATGTTGAAAACAATGCTGTTGTCGCTTCTCGCAGGTTCCGCGGGCAGTGAAAATCATTTTTCTAACAGAATTGCCATTACCTTGATTCTGGAATAATTTATCTTTCAATGTATACATTCGGTGCATTTTTATTTAAAAACAATATTTATCCGGCAGCTATATTGATACGGCAATCAGATAAATGTGCCGCCGCCTAGCAAATGCGATTGAATTCCTCGTTTTCGTTTATTGCCGTAAAATAGCCTATTTAAAATAGGCTATTTTACGGCTGCCTGACGAATAGTCACCGCACCGCATTTTATTAAATTTATTTCAAATAAAAAGTATAAAATTGGCCTACAGACATTGGATTCGAAAAGAGATTAGACAAACTTAGCATTCTGAAATATCTAAAGAATGCAGAAAGTAGAAGTAATATAATAGAAAAGACTCCATAACTATTGTATGTAAGCCCTACGTTTTTTGTTCATTATTTGATAATGACCGTATCTACACGCTTTGCTTTAACCCGTTACATTTTGTTACGCTAATCATCATCATCATCATCATGACGCGTAGACAGCTGAGGTCCGTTGCGACGACTCCCCACGATGTCCACGTTCATCTGCACTCTGCCACATCTGTTCCAACTCGCCGGTGTTCCGTTGCCGATCTGCTGTATCCAGGTTTGTCGAGGACGCTCAGGAGATCTTCTCCAGTTCATCCCCAGACTCTGCTCGCCTTTCATTGCAATGACCTGGCATAACGCTTGGTGTGCAGGTGTGGTGGCATCCAGTCTAACAACGTGACCAAACAGTGTTTGGCGCCTTTTGCTGATTATTCTGCAATGCTTGGCAGATCGGCGGTCTTGTCGGCAATGTCGACGTTCTTCACATGGTTCTGCCAATTCAGACCCAGTATCTGGCGTTGGCATGACGTATGGAAGGATTGTAATCTGCGTGTGTCGTCTGCCAGTAAAGTCCATGTATCAGCTCCATACAACAGGATTTGAAGAACACAAGTTTGGTATAGTTTTAGTTTGGTGTCCAGACTTAGACCCTTTTGACGCCAGCAGCGTTTCATCGACTGCATGGCGGAGTAGGCCACTCCAATTCGTCGACGTTAATCTAGATAGCATCTGCCAGAAGAAGACTGAATAGAGCCCAAGTAGGCCTACCGAAACTCTGTAACTGCTTCAATGGTGTTGTTACGCTAAGACTTAAGATAATTCAAGACTCGGCCTATAATTTAAGCAAGGAGTTTCCGACTGTTTCGACAATATGTTTTTTTCTGCAAATATTTCAAATATTTCAAAACTTGAGCCGATGTATTTGTCGGTGAATTACTAAGGGCATATTTTTAAGGCTCCTTACTTAAAGTATAGTTTTAATTCCTGTGACTTATTCTTCGGACAGATCATTACTTTTATTCTTCTCAGCCTGATGCTCATTGTCAAGAAACGTCGGCACACAAAAATGTATTATTTCGATCTCCTGAGCTTTAGCCAGTATGTATTTACTACTAATGCCAGTTTCTCATTAGAAATGTTATTTTATTATTTTTTCCCAACACCAAGCGAGTTGTCAGTACCTGTAGAATGCAATCTTTTTGATATCAGGACTCGCCGAAAACTCGACGCGTTAATTTTGTGTTTCATCGATTGCGAAACGCAAATTTAAAAAAACCTTCTACTTTCACCCTGTATATGTTTCGCGTTTTTTTGTAATTATGCAACAGTATATTTCTCTACGACATTCTTACAACTGAGTCGATTGCTGAAACGGCAGTGATTAATCAGCTAATGAAATAAGACGTCCACTTTTACAGCTTATTGTCAACAAACGCGTTAAATTGAACACTGCGAGACGTTTCATTCGGACTATTGCTGATGAGCTAAACTATAGCTTTGAAATTTATGTAAGACCAACTGACGAAAGACTTGAACAAAAAAGTTACATTGTGCGTTGTGTTACATTTTGCGTTAAACATTTGATGTTGCAAGAAACGTGTTGGTCTTGGTCTTAAAAAGTCTTGTTCGCATCAGTAATGCAATGCGTTGATGCAAACGGCCGAACTGTACCGATTTATGACTTTTCTCATTATTGAAAACGATGTAGATTTGACGCTAAACCTTTCGAGCGACTTTTAATATGCGTGATTGTGATAGGCCTATACTGAATAAAATACAAAGCATTTGGTTAGTACAGTATAAATTAATATTTACCAAAATATGAAGCAATAAAAACAATTTTTTAAAAATTATTTTTTTCCCGCAAATCTGACAATTTTGGTAGCAAAATTTCTGTTGATTATCTCCGAACAGCGTTTCGTATAGTGGGAAATTTTTATCTTGCGCCAGCCTGTGCATGGTTTAATGTCGCTCGTCAAAACTGACGATGCCGACCAAGCATAAGCTGCGGCTATAATTATTTTGTAGCAAGCGAATGACAAAGATATTCCAGCAATAAGCCAATCACACTATGTCCGTCCGTCCATTTGATTATTCGATATTAAGGGCGTGGACACAGCTTACAATGAAATGGACTGTGGGTAACATGAGGACACATTTAATGGCAGCAGTTTCAGCGAAGGCGATATTTTACGAGAGATTTAACCCCACGTTAATTGAGTTGCAATCCACCTCAAGCATTAGGTGGCGCCTATACCACGTGGGATAACTGTAAAACAAACTGAAATAAAATAGCATGCGATAAACCCAATACTTAAAACTTTGTTTTTTTTATCGCAGTCGTACGCAGTACGAACTATGTTTCAACTTTTAAGTTTTGTTTAAGTTTTTCTGTTATTTTTCGTTTGATTGCACATGCAGACCCTGCTTTATACCCAACAGGTAGCCAAAGAGCCGGGCTCAACGTCCGAAATATTTCGTCTGTTTAAAGCTTTAAAACGCTTTTTTTGCAAATTTGTTTTTGTCCACCAAAATACCAATAAATTAAACCGTGTCAGAAAGTTTGTGTCTAGTTTTTGTCGAAGTTTGTGATTATGATTGTGTGATTATTAGCGTAATAAACGATAACAGCTATCAGAATTTTGCAAGAATGGAGGAGGTAAAAGGTCTGGATTTAGACATGCTGTGGGCAAAGCTGCGTAAAACGATGAAGGCTAGCGTCCGTGGAAACTGAATACTTTGATCGCGAAAGACGGTAGCCTACAGTGTACGTGGTAATAGTCTAACGATGACATAAACACCGTCTAATTAGACTGTTTGAAAATGGTCAACAATGGTTTTTTCGTGAAAATAGATGGCGTGACAATTTATATATTATTACTAGGCGCCTATGTATTTAGTATTATGTTATTCTATTATTTGTAATGGTGTAGGCCTATAGCCTATTCTGTCACTAATTAATAGTGTAGCGACGCGTTGGGTGTGTGATACGTTTTAGTGATTAATTTATTGCAAATTTACTGTTAGGTGTGCTAGTAAACGAATAATTGTTTAATAGTCATTATGTAGTGAAGATATGGCGATTCTATTTCTTCACTTACTGCGTATAAACAAAAGGTAGTAAAATTCGTAGATCGAATACGCAACGTGTCTTGAAAATACGTATGAGTCCGCAGTAGTTGCCCGCTACAGTCTGTGAACATTATTTGGTTGATGTTTGCTATTTAACCGCTAAAATTCTATTTCCGAAACCTTATTCATTGCTTAGAAGTATTCTTTACCGTGCCTCACAGTCGACATTTTTTGCCACGAACGAACGCCTGAAACGTTGTAGGACACGCATGACTTTTTATAGCCGTGTGGCGTTTTTGTTGCATAAGTTGCACCGATCGACTCCATTCTGAAGTACCGTATACGCTGTGCTCGTAAAACAACACGTAAAACTATTGGTCGAAGGCCATTTGTTTATTTTTGCGTATTTTTATAACTTCAGAATAAAGCAACGCAAATACGAATAGGACAGCTGAACGATCTATGTCGGCCCAGTGCCGTCACGATATGCAGACGTCCCATAGCTGTACGCTGTACTGTATACAGTGCACAATCCTACTCCTAACCCCGAATAGACATTTTTAGCTGAACATTGGCATTGCTTTTGCTCCGCGAAAGGTTTACGCCAATTTTGGTTTTTCTGTGCATTTAACTCAGCCCCTACCCGCATCTGAAACAGTTTAGCAATTACCATTCGAATAACACCAGTTTCCAACATCTTCCGACGACATCTAAAGACTCATCATTCTGTTCTCCGACAACACCGCCATCGACTAACTGTTACCACCTGCAACTACGACTGGGACTTCTGTTTTGACATATGACGCGCTACAAATGCAGATTACTTACTTACTTTTTGTTTGTGAGTTACGACCCTGTAAAGAACGAACAGACGGACGAACGGACGGACAAGACAGGTATTGCGGTCTATTAGGACGGCCGTATAATAACGTAGTAAGTTATTACCGATTGAGTTACATATATACGTACACGATAAACGCTACCAAATTCAAGTACACGGCATACAGTAACTACGTACGTGAAGCGACATGAGGATTAAGAAGTGAAGCGAATCGGTATTTTCAGACGGGTAGTTTATCCAGCACGGATTTCCAGGCACCGACGGGCAAAGCGCGGGTACGACTACAGACGAATAAAAAACAAACAGTGTCTGGTCTGGTTAGTGTAGATTAGCATCTAGACCGGCCGGATACCCAGACACTTTGTTATTCGTCCATCGTGACAGGCGCTGCATTCGGCGTTGTCACAGCATATCAAGTCCCTTGGGTGCTTGTCGTCATTGCTGACGTCATATTTGCATCTACAGTCGCCCGCCAGCAGCTGAGACTGCACAGATCGAAAAATGCCGACACGTGGCGACGGTAATGTTAACTCATTAAACAGCACTGAGATGCATTAGAGATTTGTTTAACCCTATGCGTTACATAATTTTACGTTTTACTATTAACGTACTTACATAGCCTGTGAGATGTTTCAGCGACAAATGCCGGCTGAATTGCATCCGATATTTGTATTTCGATTATGAAATTGGCGCAGCGAGAGACAACTAAGAAAGTGTTCAGCAGGCTTTGGGCCCCGCTGCAGTGATTCAAGTGCATGACAATAATACAGTCATGGTCAGTAGATCAATAATATTGTCAGCTTATAATAACCATAAAATTCAACCTATTTTACGTATTTCGAGTACACAGTATGTCGTCTAGGGAAAACATAACTTGATGCAGATGCTATTGTGCAGGAGAAACAAAGAGTACGAAGCCACACAGAGTTGATCCGTTGTCGTTCACCATTGTCGTCATCACTACTCTTATCGTCCAATCCATCGGTTTACCAGTCTCCCTTTCCAACCTCAAAATTGTTCCCCTAGTCAAATCTTACCCTTTATTAACACATGGCACCACTTCGGACTGATCTCGTTTCAATCTTTCTAGGGCCTACTTTCAGTTATCGTTGTTTCTTTCCTTTTCGGCTTTGCTTTTCTGTTTCTGCATTTTTATGTTTTAGTTCCATTTCAGTTTGTCTTATTTCATTTTTTATTTAAAACATTTTTAGTTTGTTTTAGTTTAAGAGATAGATTAACTTGGCAGCTTGTATGTCAGTTTTTCAATGGAAACTTCTTTTGTATTGCATAAATCAGCAAATAGCCAGACGATGACAGCAAGAGAGGCAGTAATTTTAGGAGTTACGTTAATTTTTGTATGGTCATCATAATCAGCGCAGCCAGTATATAAAGAATTGGTTGAAAAAATGATTACAACCTTTTACACCGTGTTTCAAAAAAAACTAAACCCTTGCATTATTCATTATATCTTTGCCAAATTGTGACCCATTTTCAAAATTCTTTATTGGTAGACTCGGAAGGAAATTTGCCACAAGTGTCATCACAGTTCCAACCACACTAAAATGATGTCGCTACACCACCTTGTAAATACTATATTTGAAAAATTACACCAACCGCTGCACGGCAACAGGTTCCATAAAACAGCCATTCAAATGTTGATCTACACAAATAAAGTTTTAACAAACTTAAAACATAATTAAAAAATGCGTTTTTTGCGAAAACGGCAGAAAAAAATGTATGTTATCTTCCTCTGTCTGTCCCATAATTACCTGTTTTTTGTGTATTTTACTCTCATTTTAGTTTGTCTCATTTCATTTCCATTTAAAACATTTTAGTGTCTTATTTTACGTGCTAGATAAAACTGGCAAAGTGAAATTTTTGCTGGACGGGTTTACATGTCGGACAGACTAGACGGAGCGCTGACATGCTCTGCGAGTGGCCACGGCACGGATGTCAGGCTAAGGTAAAGAATGCTGGCGTGCCGAGAAGAATGGGAACTATAGTCTGTTTGACGTGCTCGCAGCTGCAACGCTGCCTAGGTCATCTACGCTGCCGGTACACGCGCTAGACGGCCGAGCTACGTCGTGACAAACACGCAGAAGACGCAGTGCTCGCCTCTACGCAGCGCGACCCAAGCAAACGTGCCACAGTGAAACGCGCCGATCAATTTCAACGACAGAACGCAGTAACTCTGAGGTGCCATCGTTGTCGGTGCCTGCGAAGATCGACTGATCAAAAACCGGACTCGACGTAATTGAAACGTGCTAGAGACTCTAACGCAAGATGAACGCGCGACGACTGAGCAACGCCGTCGTCCGGGCGTCGATGTTGATTGTCGCGTTGCTCGTGTTCGTTGACTCAATGGACGAAGGCTCCGTGGACCGCGAGGTCCTTCGTGATCCATCGTCACGGACTGAGCCGGGTCAGCACGAACACATGTTTGTCTGGGCGAGGGCGAACCCCACACGCAGCCGTAGACCCCCAACGCGGCCAGCATCAGTACAGCTGGTTGGTGTGGATGTTCGACGCATCCAGCGCAAGGCCGGGACAGGAGCCAGGGAACGACAGGCTGCCGCCGACGACGACGATGTTACCAACACGACGAACCCCAACATCAACGATGACGACATGAGCCTGGTTGATCAACTCCATCTCGCTCGTATCAGGTAGGCCATCGTCATATATTCGTTTAATAAAAGTTTGACAAGCGCTCAACTTTCCACACGAGCATGAAAAATGCATTTAAAAATAGGCTGTGCAAACATTTACAAAAAACATTTAGTCCTCATCATGCTATTAATAGACGTAAGCGGTAATATTAGTAGAATAGCCTATAGTTGACATAAGAGTTTAGTCGTTTATAATTTATGCATATCAGTTCAGTTTAATTTGTAGCAGGCTGCAGATCGTACGTATATATCGTACGTATAATATCAGTATTTGTATAGCAAATCAGTATTTTTATAGACAATCAAGATACGACACATTAAGTAACAGCAGAAGTTCTCCGAAAAGATAAACGTGACATGAGTATTAAGTAGCGAGTACGGGCGTTAAATAAAAAAAACGAGCTGTGAATAATTCAAGACTGCATAGGCGAAATGAAGGAGAGGTCTATAACCTCACATAAATCGTAAAGGTCTGCTGGCAAATTCCATTCGGGTCCTATTTTTGAACTTTATAAAATGGACGAAGCCCTTTATAAAATACCATTCGTAAAAGGCAACGTGAAAAAAAGAAAATATTACTCCAATGAGTTACATGAAGCTCTTATTAAAAAACAAGGCTCTTCTTTTTGGAAGTGTTAGAAGTTTAAATTTGAGACCAGTAAAAGTAGTATGGGCCCGCGTTGTGTTAATGGCGTAGCGGATGGTAGTGAAATAGCAAAACAGTTTGCTCAACATTTTGCTATTGTTTGCACGAACAACTGTAATTGTAGAGCAGCAAAACTAAAGAGTAATTACATGCAAATGAGGACCGGTTATTGTGGTCGTCCGGATGATGCACGTTATTGTTTTGACGTTGAGTTAGTGGAAAGCGTAATTTTCAATTTGAAAGAACATTTAAGATTTAGTCACTGTTTGCTATCATGTGTCTTATCTAAACTATATAATTTTTGTGTTACGATTGGCTTATGTGCTTCATTGTTTTGGTCTATCCTACACTGTCCCTGTAGTTAAAAATAATACGAACATGCATAGCAAAACTATCACTGTTGATGATTTTAGAGGCGTCTCCATTAGTTCTGTGCTTTCTAAGGTGTTAGAACAAACCGTGACTAAGTCTTTGCAGTATGTCATTAAGAGTTGTTTCAGCAAATTATTTCAGACTAGATCTGACGACGTTATTACTGAATGTATGAATATGTTCAATTGTTTACCTGTAGCTGATGCAGTTTCTAGACGTAAAAGAAATTTTTTCTGTCACGGTTCAGCCAGTGTAATAACTTTTTATGTCATCTCTGCTGTCTTGCTGCATCAATTGAGTTCTGACTATGGACATTATATTACATTTTACTTAAGTCTTAGGTAAGTTCTAGTTAAGTTTTATTATTTCTTGGTTTACTTCTTGTTTATTTTTTGTCTACCGAATACGGTGAATAAAGATGTGTTTGCATGTCAACAAATAAACAAAAACTGTTGACACGGTTTCGTTTAAAAATAAATTTATTTGCCGTACAGGTTTTGCTTGCCTGGATACTTTTTGTCTTAGAATTTTTTTTTACCTTTTTCGTCCTTGTAGTGATGACATTTATAGGCTACTCTAAAAAATACCTAAGTACTTAGTACAAAGTAACGGTTTAACGGCGTACAACACATAGAAGTACAATTTATTGTCACATTAAGTAATTACTGCCAATTAATGTTTACACTAATGCGTAAAAATGTGTAAAAACTGTTCAAAAGTGTTTATATTATCAAGGCAAGTGTTCGAAGCGAATCCCAAACAAAAGACCACCGGATAAAAGGCCACAAAACTGGTTTTTTTTACTATGCGTAAGTTAACTCGCCAAACTATTGAATCCAATTTCCATGTCGTTTATGCACGAACATTGTATCATGCTATATTTGAGCTTTTCGCATGCGACGTGAAGCCCACAACGATAGAGCGGCATCTTTTTGATGACTTGCTTCACTGAGTACAGAAAAAATGAAACAAAAAGAGCTTAATAAACTACAACAACAAAAATGTCAATTTATTTTATAGTACATAGTGTGGCGACTAGAGTTATATATATTTTTAAATGTGTACCTTATTTGGAAGAAGAATTCTACTGAAAAACCATCTCGATGGCTTTTTGTTCGGTGGCCTTTGTCCGTACAGCGTTCGAAGTGTCGCCTATCATTACTCACACAGGCGCGCAGCCGTCTACACCACTGGTCGATTGCCTCGCCGACGACACGCAGCTAATAATCAGCGATCAAATAGTGCTCCAATCAGGCGCCGCTTACAGATCGCACTTTGATAGAAATTTTTTTTATCAAGTCAAAGTTTTGAATTATACGATAAATGTCAAAAGTTTAAACAGGTTTTCGGAGAATTGGCGAGATTTCGGTCCAATGACAAGACGAAAGCGTAGCCTAGCGGCCGACGTCGCAGTGTGCATTCTGATGCGTCGCTATAGTTTTTACAAGGTACATGCAAAACGAGATGTGGTGGGCTGCGTAATGTTTTTTCAAATTCCACAGGGTACGTACGTTTTCTACAAAAATTAGCAAAATCGGATGACATCTGGCACCAAAGATATCACAAAAAGGTTACGTGTTTTACTTAGACACATTGTAGTGTTTAGATCAAGTTATTTCAGTATGGTTTCAGTCAGTTGACAGAAATAGCTGAGCTTGTCATGTGTGTGGACTGCGGAGGTGGCGAGATGGCGACAGATTGAATTGTGCACGTCACATGATTTGTAAAGCGACTGAGCATGTAACGAGATAGGACTTCCGACTTTCCGATTGACCTTTCGCTGTGTGGGCGATGTATGTGTGTGACAAAAACACTCGGACTTTACGAACACTGCCCAACAGCGGCATCGCGGGTTAAAAAAGTGAGCGGGGCAAGATGTTGCAATTTTCCGACAGACACTGCAAATTTCCAACAGAGAAGATTATGACTGACTGCTGAAAATTGTAATTTTGCCAAGAATTTCCCAAAATGAGAGGTTTTTAGCCCCAAAGTTTGGAGAATGGTTACGTTCTCGTTCAAGCCGATTACTTCTCGTTAGTCGCTGCTTGCTTCTCAACTTTTAGCAACCGTTGATCTAAATTGGTTCATTTAAACATTCGTTAAACTTGGTTTTCTCAGTGAACTCGAAGTCTGGAAAATGTGCAAGCTGGCACTGCCGCTTTTAGGTTTTTTTGTTTTTTTTTCTACTTTTTAAAATGTATTAGGCGCAGTAGAGAGTTTTTTGAGTATGCGCTATATAAATTTTCACTTTACTTACTTATCTACTTACTTTTTTTCAGCGCGAGATCTCCCAGCTCCCTCAACCGATCGCAGTGAAACTTTGCCACGTGATTGAAAGTACTTTTTATAATATAAGTCCCAAAATTTGTGATTATTCGCCCCTTCCTCTCTTCTCTGGAAAATGGGGACAAAAAAGTACAGCTTTAAACTTCGACCGCGAACATCTCAAAAATCAAATTACAACCACGTTATGTTGAAGTTCGAAACATACGGTGGGATATTGCTCAACTTTTACGTTGCATTCGGTGGAGTCGCCCACGACCAATTTGTGTTCCCCTTACCATCAAGTGAGACGGATCAAAGAAATCCCCATCATGTGCGCAACATCAAAGTCTAGAAGAAACCGCGACCAAGTGCCTGGATTGCGCCTGGATTATACGGGCAATAACAGGTGTTCTGTCGGCAAGTTTTCACTGCGTTGGATCTGCACCGGACAGACGGGATGCCTCGGTAGAGACGAGGCGAGTTGACTGGCAACGGCGTTGATGGGCGTAGGCGACCGACGCACGACGTTTTACGAGCAGACAGACTCCAACGATCGCCGCGTACACGTATAGCCTACAGATAGACACTTTACAACGCCCGCACCCGTTTGTATCCGTAAACAACCGGTCATTGTGGCAAAAACAACGGAGCCGCGATGTAGGTAATAAGTTGCACGGAACCAAACCATTCTCTGAACTATAAGTAAGTAACGCACTGTATTCAAACGAAAGTTCCGCTCCGATTGTCACCTACGCTACCGCGTAAACTGCAGCAGTGTGGCGATCCGTTGCAGCAACCGTCAGAACGTGTGGCTTTGTTGTGTGCGATCTGCGCGACCAGAATTAAATTTGGGTTAGTAAACGCTATCGCCTAACCCTAATCTTAACCCGTAGACCCATTGATCGCGCGTGCAGCGCTATCCAGACTCAACTGACCGTTGAACGAATTCAAGAAATAATTTCCCTGGAAGAAATGGCTAACTGACTGACTTGGTGGCTTGCTGGCGTCTAACCGTACGGTTTCAGACTTGCGATCGAAAGGTTGTGGGTTCCACTTTCGGTCGGGTCACTATCAAATGGTTACTACACGGATCGGTAAATGTTTGCAGGCAGGCCAACCATCTCGGTATACAACCAACATCAAAGTCAACTCAGCCTTTTATCGATCCTCCGGGGTGGCAAACTGAGTAGGCCCTACTGTCCTGTCTAGCCGGGGTTATGGTGGGGCACGTTTAGCTGTGTTGGGTGGCAGCTAATATTGTGTGGTCCCATATGGCAGGTGACACTCCAGCTTTACTTTTTGCGTTTACTGTTGAAGGCGAAAAAATTTCCGCCTGCTGACGATACTGAAGAGCATCAATGATCGGATCGGGCGCGGTGCGTCGCCGGCGCCGCCGTCATCACACGATGTCGGGAGTAAGCAAGCTGCAGTGCTGCCTCCACCAGACCGGCGGAGGAACGCGACAACATCGTGTGACGACGACAGACAACAGACTCTGAGACGTCGGCGTCAACACAAAGACGACTCCACTGAAGATAACCTGCCGGCGACTGCAGAAACTGCAGCAGCCAATGATGCCAGCAACGTCAGCGTTGTCGTTACGTCGTGTGAGCAAACAAATTTCCATTCATTTATTTTAGGCAGCGAATGGATTAATCGTTAACAAAAATAATCAATTACAATTTGATACATTTTTTGTTTTGAGTTAAAAACCTCGCTAATGATTTTAATATGGGCCTCGTTTACAGTCGATTGTAAACTACAGTAGACATCGGTGGTGGGCGCTAATTTCACGTAAAACATGTGACCAAGATTTGTTTTGGTTTTAGCTTATTTTGTCACATCTCGTCGTGTATGTGCGAACATCTGCAATCATACAGCATCCGCAGAAGTAAAACAAAACTGTTTATTTTATTTTATTGCAGGGATTCGTAGTCTATACAAAATGCACTGCGATGAAACAGAATACATCAGAATGTATCGATAGATCGATAGAAGGCTGAGTTGACTTTGATGTATTCTGGTGTATTCTGATGTATTCAGAATGATGTTGCAGTTGTTTTAGCTTGGTTTACGCTGTTGAGAATCGTCGTGGCCTGGGTGGAGAGGGGCCCAGGAGAACAATTCCCCTTTCCTAAATTTTGGGCTGTCGGAAAACTGTGGGAAAATTTTTTGTTTGTCGGTAAATTTATGTGCAATAATGCAAAACTTGGGGCTGGATCTTGGAAATTTTAGGGGCAGAATTGAAGTTTGTGAGCACTCATAATCTTCTCTGTCGGAAATTTGAAGTGTCTGTCGAAAAATTGCAGCGTCTTGCTGCTCCTACCTATGCTCTATAGAGCGCGTCTATGGCACGATGTGTCTGTTGTCCGTCTGTATGTAACGAATGTATTGTCGCTAAACGGTGCGAGATAGAGCCTAGGTTGCTATTGATCACTAATAGGAAATCGCATACGCCGTTTCAAATGAGATGAAAATCACTGACCTTAGATAACCCTGCAGGTCAGTACAGCAACAAGAACCGTATAGGCTGTAGCGCGTCTTCCCTAGCGACAGCTGGGCTTCTTGTTATTATATTGATCTCGTCGATGGTTGTCGTTACTTGTCGTGCGTAGGTGCACGGCTGTTCCAGTCGACACCGGCCTACCGGCGACGCTTTGACGGCGTGACTGGCAGCGGTGGTGCTGGTGGTGCAATGTGGCTGGAGTTCTTGGAGCTAAAAACTAGCAGAGACTGTCGCCTGACGACTCGTCACGATCGAATACGACGCTCCAGACTGGTGCTGTACGTGCGAGGCAACAGCACCGCCGCTGGTGGGTGCCTTTCGTGGCTTTATTTGTACGCCGTCCCCCCCCAAAAAAAAAATCTGTGCAGATGTTATTTTTTTGGAATAACTCCGTGAAACGTTGGCCAATTGTAATAATTTTTTGCTTCCAATATCGCGAAGAAACTTGACTGTAGTTTTGCCCACCTCACCTAAATACTGTTGCTACACTACCTTGTGAAATGCAGAAATCGTAGTTTGATTGTTTACATCATTGGCAGTCTATAGTGAGTGATGTGTTGTTGCTGTGGTTGTTGATTTGCGGGATGAAGACGGCAGCAAGATGGCAACGCAAAGGCGCGGTCATCAACGTCGACAGAGGAAACGTTCTCCGAGGGAAAGTCGCAGACCGAGAAAACGAAATAACGTTCTGCTGCTGTCCGTGTTCCAGGAAATCAGCCGCAACAGGAAACGACAACAAAGTAAGACTTGATGCAACTTGACACCTGCCTACCACGTGGACTTCAGGCCTATATTGACGCTGTAAAACATGCAGACCGGTGAAAAGTTCTGTAGTTAATTAGCCTCTACCTGCACGTTAATTTTTTCGCCCTTCCAGACTGGTTTTTCCATCCTTGTGCCATTTGCATTTTGCAGACAGCAAAATTTGCACATTGGAGCTTGGAGGTTTCTTTAACGTTATGCACTACATATGTTGCCATCATCATATATTCCTTTAATGTAAAGTTGACAAGCACCGTTTATCTCTGCTTGCTTATTTGTAAAATTAAGCTTAATTAAGTACAGCTTTGTTGCCTCGTGGAATGAATGATATGGTACGAAAAAGATTAAATCCATGGCTATTTGATTGATACGCATTTTAGGCGTAATTGACAAATTGAAAATGTTGTTGTCTGATATTTACGGCGTAGCTTGGGATCACTTTGACCTGGTTCGTCACGTTGATTTTGGAATCCAGAAGATTTCTCAAAGTATGCTCTATCAAGAATCGGCACACTTGGGGCACACTGCTATTGCTACTTCAAAAATATCTATATTAGGCCTATCTCATACTGCTTACGTAACGCACTTTGCCGATGCTAGCCTATTACTGCTATGAAACGTTGCACGGTTGCAGCAACGACTGTGACGACGACAGCAGTTACTGTATGGTTTTTGTATCCAGTGTTCTTTTACACTGTGCACCTGCGTTTCTGTTGTTTTCTTAAAGAACTATTTGACTTGACTGAATGATATGATGGACAATCGGCCGCGTATTAATTTGTCATTTGACGAAATAATCAGTCTTTTTGCACGTGGTGTGGTCAGTCGCGGTATTATTATGTACAGAAAAGCTGAAGCTGGTCGGCAGAAAGCGTGTGAGGAGGTCACTGGAGGGCTGGACGCGCGTCAACGTACAACCCAAGTTGTCAGCGTGCAGTGGTCGACAACGTCCCCGCGCGTCACATGGTCAACCACTCGTCCTGCTGGTGCGTGTCTCTGACATTGACGGTTCAGCTACCACCAGAGACCTGACGCAGTTGATTGGAGTTCCGACGCAATGCCACTCCACAACGACACCGCCGGACAAAGATGACCGACTGGGTATAACGACTTTTAGTTTGCTATATAAGTCAATTTGCAGATATTTATTTTTACAAGGCAGTGTAGCGACATAATAGATGTGTTGCGCATGACACTGAGTAGTAAATTTCTTACAGACTGCTGGTAAACAAAATTGGAGAATTGGTCAATATTTAGAAAAGATATGGACAAAGTAGGCCTACAGTAGCTTGGTTTTCTGGCCCACCCTGTAATCTGTTATGCACGCAGTATCTTAACTTTAGTTTTCGTAAGCACTATTTAGAGCGTCAACTTGTTTTGAATTGTTCAGCAGCATAATATAACACGACATATTAATGATATAAAAATAAAAATAGAATTTCCGTCCCTACTTTTTTCGCCGGCTGAAAACAGAAACACATTTTTTAAGGCTTTAGCTGAACAATGTCAGTTCGGCGCGGTGCTGTGTGGTGCAGACACGGCGACGGCGGCGTCGCAGTTGTCTGGAGACGGTCGCGGTACTCTGAACTCCACGCTACCGGTGCAGGACAGGTCGCCGTACCTAGAACTGACTCTGAGTTCATCGACCACCACGACGAGCGACGAGCAGCGACAACATCGGTCATCAAGACGACGTCATCAGGGTCACACGTCACAGTACGAGCGTTCGCAACGCAGACGTGCAGACGTCGACGACTAATGCCGTGGCTACACGCACCGATTTCCTCGTCCGATGCGTTGTCCGACGTCGCCGAGCCTTCCGAGGTTCAGAAACCTCGTCCGAGGAAGTCGGACGGAATGTGCATAGATGCTCATTCTTTCCGGTTTCCTCGGACGAGTTTTTTGCCAGTCAGCCAAAAGACGCCTAGCCTATCAGAACCTTGGACGAGAAAATCCGATGTGTCGTCCGACCCAATTTTCTCGTCGGGGAAGCTCAGACAACACCTCGGACAAGGAAATCGGTGAGTGTAGCCACGGCATATAAGACAGCCTGCACTAGTCCCGCTGTCTCAGACCAGACCGTGTGTGCACGATGGGCTCGGCGGGCTCGCATACGACAGATGGTAAACAAGCTATACGGTGTTGACGAAATGTCGCTTCTGTAAACTTAAGGTGCGTACAGAGCGACGTAACTAAATTGAACTGACATGGTTTAGTTTTGACGAACTGAACAATGGGCAAGCAGTAATGCATCACAGTAGGCACCGTCTAACGGCGTCGGTGGTCTACGTGACTGCGTTCACGTACGCGTCAACCAGTGACCAGTGGGCTAGCTCGCCCTGCTTGCCCATTGGTCAGTTGGTCAAAAACTAAACCGTGTCAGTTCAGGTCAGTTCAGTTACGTCGCTCTGTACGTGCCTTTACACGCCGATCTGCAAGCATTCCGCCTACTGGTTGAAGTGAAGTCCTACTAAAAGTGTGTTCGAAGCGACAGATTAACTTGAATAAAATCCACGAGCTACGGTTTTCATTTCGGTTCTTCTCATTTTTAGCTCAGTTATGTCGATTTGTACACTCCTTAATGGCGGTTTGACCCCAGAACAAGGTAGCATAGCCTATAAGCTTATCATCTTTCCCCAGATGATCTGGGAAGCGTCGTTCAAGGCAGAGCCCGAGTCCAAACTAACTAATGTGGCGATTTTGGAATGTTAATGTAATAGCTACGTGTATTTCGACGGATCATCCATTATGGCAGAAATGAAGCATTTATATGAATCAGCTAAAAATAATTAGAAAACCTTCAAGACAATTAATGTGCATTGGGGAATCTCAGTGCCTACATTAATGGATAGTTTGATCGTTTGGGGAGAAAATGGGGCAAGAAAAGGGGAGCGGATGAAATGGAGGTATGGGGACTTGAGCCCGATTTGTATGTGGAGTATAGAAGCTCTTGGTGACGAGAAAGTAGAACTGGCTAAAATGATATTTAAAATAAGAAGCAAAACATAGTAACATAAATTTCACCGATAAAATAATAATACTTTGGCTATAGTTTTCGGACATTAATACAAAGTAGTATAGGACGCGCTTGAGATTCGGTGGATAACCATTATATTGCAGATTTACTGCAGAGCAAGCTTTTAAATCGGTCAATATTTGAAGTTACAACAAAAATTTGCCTGCGTATTTTTGACTCACACCGTGTATAGGCCTATGTGGATATGCATTACGAAATTACATAACGCAATCGCAATCACTGTTTTCGTTTCCATGTCAGCTAAAAAGGACGCTATACAGAAACTGAAGTGGATATGTTTAGAAACTTAATACGTGTGTAAACGAGCAGGGGCGTCGTGGGTATAAAAAGGTTTTAAAAAGCAAAAGTTGGGCGTTTTCCGACAGACATGCCAGTTTCAAACACAGGAGATTTTGGTGATCAGAATTCCACGCAAATAGCCACAAATGGGTACTTTTAGTCCCAAATTTTGTATTTCGACTGAAAATTTTCCGATGGAAAGAAATTTACCGACAGACTGAAATCGGGGGAGGTGAGCAGTGCCGCGACGCCACTGTAATGAAGCTAGATGCGACTCTGCTGCGTTAATTGGATGGGCATTAAAATTCAACTCAGGTCACTTTACTTTACGCGCCGTAAAATGCGACATATTGTACATGATTGTTTTAGCTATAGGCTAGCGTTGACAAACCGCAGGCAGTGGCCAAACGTAGTAATGCCATGCATTAATTGTAATATTTGCTGTTGTTGTGAGTTGTGACTTAGACTTATGCTGCGATAGGCCTGAGTGACGTTTGTTTGCAGACTATATGCAGTGCATGCTCTTAACCGTGCTTACTGTTCAAGTATTTGGAAGGTGACTGGGTGAAGACATCAAAAACAAAAAAAAACACAGAGTAAATAATACCATTTGCTTCATGTGTTAGCGGTGTTTTGCATTAATTGCATGCAGTTTCTACAGTCTACTGACCACCAAATTTTTGTTTTCCACCGAGCAATTCTTGTTGTCAAGGAAGCAGCAAACATTGATGAAGAAGACTAAAGAAAAGGGGAGGTAGGGAGTAAGGAAAAGAAAAAAACGGAAGCTACAAGTGAAATCTGAACACATATTACAAAATTCTGCCTATGGGTATCATTGCGACAGTTTCGTAGTAAAGTGTAGTTGGAGCACTCTGTTTTAGAAGATTAGTGGAAAGCTGAAAGATGGATGCAGGCCTACACACTTCGATAATTTGCGACTGTCGTTTTTAAGATTCATCAAATTCGATTTTTTTTTAATTTGAAAAATACGAATTATCAACTAAGCTATGCTTCATGAGTCTCAAACGCTATAAACTTAACTCCGTGTTAGGCCCTACTGTCATTTCAATCAGTCAATCAAAGCACATTTACAAAGTGCCATATGTCGGAAGCGAATAATAAAAAAAACTGAAATAAGCGACCAAGTTTTGTCCTAAGCTCATCAGCATTCAGCACGTCATTGTCATCACAACAAGCAGTCCAAACTTACCCGGACCCACATTAGAACAAACTAGAAATTTGGGGCAAAGCCCAACGTGAGTCCGCCCGGCGCCCTAAGTCCGATTGGGGGAAATTAGGGAGGGG
>Ga0056128_1002187_pt1 | contig 22895 bp, 6 predicted proteins | sample WorMetLIZISLAND2_FD_71113 | JGI IMG/M metagenome (GOLD analysis project Ga0056128, IMG submission 71113) | Marine gutless worms symbiont microbial communities from Max Planck institute for Marine Microbiology, Germany - Olavius geniculatus... ... | reverse complement strand
ATGATGATGATGATGATGATGATGGGGACACCCGTCATCGCTCGGTGGAGACACGACACCTGTACTGAATGTAGGGACGTAGCGTGTACGACACGTGTATCTGATAGGCCTACAGTGGTGGATGATACTTTACAACGGCGTAACGTGACGCAAAGCAGGCTCGCTCTCTACGCTTGCCTAACGAAATTTCCCAAACCCGTAGATTTCGTCTAAATCAATTTCGCGGAAGCAGTTGCCTAGTACGCGGAAATTAAATCAGCGCGAAGCGGTGGGCAGTGCACATCACATCACACGCTAGAAAGGGAGACGCGTAAACGTCGCCCGGTCAATGCAATGTTTTGTCCTTATCGGAGCGATCGACCGACCGACCGCCGTCACGCCAATGCTCGCTGACTTCCATGCCATGCCGCCAGATGATATTATTTCGAGGTATTTGCTTTCGCCTCTTGCCGGCAAATTCCGGGCGTAACTCTCGTATAGTTAGGCTATTGGGGAATGGTCCAAGTTACAGCCACACATTATGAGGTGGGGGTTGAATTGTATTTTATATTCGAATTTTTTAAAAACAAAAATTAACAAATTAAACGCCATTGAAATACTCCAATTATATTACATAATTTGCATTATTATTATTGACGCACTACAGCTACGCTGTAGGGCGTCTTTGGCACGGTTGTCGTCTGTCTGTTTGTAACGGATATATTGTGGCTAAACGGTGCAAGATAGAGCCTACAGGTTGCTATTGATCTATTAATCACTAATAAAATGTGGCATACGCCTTATCAGATGAGATAGAAATCATTGACCTTGGATGATCTTGAAGATCAGTACTGCAACAGAAACTGTACAGGCTGTAGCACGTTTTTCCTAGCGACAGCTGGGCTTTCTTGTTATTATTTCGCGCATGCAAAACTTTGACTTCTGTCGCTACACGACTGTAATGTTGAACATTGTTGCTTCTAACGTTGCGCACCAGTTGGCGAATAGGCTTATAGTACAAAATAGGAAAAATGTTTAAAAAAGTTGTCACTGAATAAAATGCCGAGCGAAGTTTTTCAGCTTCTATGGGACTTCGTTAATGGACTTTCTCTAGGGTTCCGCCCCTGAACCCTGCTGGTGGACTTTCGCTCCCATAATTTTATACATTTTCGGAATCCCCCGTTTTTGATACAGAGTTACGCCCGTGCGCAAATTGCTGCAAGCGTATTATACACTGACATCTACCAGAGTCAATAATGACAATCGTATATATGAGCCGATGCATCGCAGACTGCGGCCCATCCAGCGTCCAGGAAATTTCTACTTATGAAGTGTCACAGTATTGTCGTGTGTCTGTTGAAGCTGCCATCAATTGCGCATGCAGAAGTCGCAGTTTTTAGAATCAAAAAAAAGACTTTTCGTTGTTACAACTCGGCGCCAGAGTATCGAGTTTTGCCGATGCACGGACAAACGCATACGGACAGACAATTTATTATGAAGTTAAACACCCCAAGAAACCACGTCGGCCCAGTGCCGACACATTATGTGGCCGTCCAGCGAACTTTTAATTTTTTGAGCAGAAAATAATCGGCACACCACTTACTCTTGATCAGCCCCGAAAGACGTTCACACCTATTCTGGTTCTACTGCGTTTTTTCGAGTTAAGGGTCCACACGAAACGAACGGACGAACGGGCATTACTCGTAATGCGACCTATTAATACAGCCGCGTAGCAACGTTTCAAGCACTATGTAACAGTGTCGGAGGGGTGAAAAAACGTACATGTGGAACAGGTGATGCCTTGCTGGCGTTCGTCTGTGCACTCGCATCGATGTCGGGAAGAATGACATTTCACCTCGGAAGACGTATAGCCGTACACTGCATACAAGCGTCAATCAGTCAATGAAAACACATGTGTCGCTAACGAATCACAGGCTTATATGCCAAACATTATTCATACCTCACAAGTCAAAAGGCAACTAAATGTGACCATATTCTGCAGGCTGTATACCATTGCCACTCCAATGGCCACCATTTTGCATGGACACCATTTCCTGGACAAATATTCAGTCTTTACGCAGTTCAACCAAAACTGCAAAATTCTAGCGTAGACAATCAATGTGTGTGACAATCAATTTATATAGCGTGGATAAAAACTGCGATCAATTTATTATTGTTTTGTTAATCAGTGCCGTCGTCAAAAGGGCAACTGCTTTCGTAAATTTTATTCTGGTGGACAAACTTTTTTGTAGAAGCATTTTTTTTCAACAATACACAATTTTGAGCTAAAAATTGTGAACATCTATATTGCTTCTATTGAAAATGTGCAGCTGTCTATCGGAAAAATGCAACTGTTTGCTCGCGTACCGTGACCCTCTAACAATGATAAAATTCCAAACGTCAAATGGGCAGTTAGCGTATAGTGACTGCAGTTTTCAGATTATTTAGCAGAGAAAGACAAAAAACGAAAACATCAAAGCATAGGTCTAATGAACATTGGCTTGGTTTTACCATAGTGAAGACGGCCATAAATACGGCCTACACATCTTGGCTATTCTGAACAGTTCAAAAGGCGAAGGTCTGCACAGTGCTGTTACAAATACATTTGTCATGAAGTCTTTTGTGCTTGAGCATCGAGCATGACTTGGCCTCGGTGCCCCGCAGTTGTCACGGTGAACATACATTTATAGCTTATAACTAGAGGGTGGTAAACGTTAACGATCTTTTGGTCACAGTACATAAGCGCTCAATGTGTCAACATTGTTCATTCATTCAATACGCTTTCAAATGTGCGAAAAAATGACATAAAACAAAACAACCGGAGATCGTTGCCGTCGATTCCGTTTACTACAAACTTACAGATAAGTTGTATTTTATTACCCGCGATAGCAGAATGCTTCGCGCGTCTTAGTCATGGTCTGGGCGTCCGTTTGTCCGTCTGTCTGTCCGTCACACTTTGCAGCCCTATCAAAACGGTGCAAGCTACGATCGCAAAATTTTCACTATGGGCTGCAACAAAGACTTTAGTTTATCGCGACAAAATTTTGTGCCCCTGGGTGAGGGGGTTCCCCTCGAACGGAAACGTCAAAGACTCGTATGGTGTGAAAACGGTTGCAAATAGGTACATACATGCCGGTTATCATAATAAGCACTGGTGACGGACGTTTTAGATTTATCAACATCGATAACCTTGAACGACTTTGAACTCCCAAAATGAAGGTTCTAATGAATTTTTCGCAATTTTTAGCTGCAGCACACATTTCACGAGTGAATTGTGACGAAAGGGCCGAATATAGACCAAGAGAGCCTGGTTTGCAATTTTCATCATTAAACGTAGATTTTAGCAGTCCAAAGTGCCGACCAACTATATAGGTTCAAGGACGCCTGCGCAGGCGGGCGTCAAAAACACGGGTACTTCTTAAAAAAGGGTTATTTTACCGTTATTGGCTCGTGTAGCGTGAAAACAGTTGCAGATAGGCACAGACATACTGCATTATAACAAGCACTGGTGACGAGCTTTTTAACGGTGCCAACATTGATGATCTTGAATGATCTTAAACCCTCAGAATAAAGGATTTTGATGTTGTTTTTCAACTTTCGGCTGCGGCACACATTTCAAGAGTAAATTGCGCCGAAATGCTAGAGATAAACCTGGACAATCTGTGTATAATTTTTTAGCATAGAACGTAGGCCTAAATTTTTAACAATATAAGTTTCGACCTCCTTAATTCAAGGAGACTTCCGTACGGAGGCTTCAAATTTTGGTACTCCTTCAAGACGCACTGTTATTTTATTTTATGCTGTACACGATTGCCCAGGTAGGGGTGGCAGGACCACTGCTATCGTGCGTCACGTGAGCTTTGCTCAAATTACGTGTCTCAGGGGTCACATGTAGCGCGATAAAACAAAATAAGTTGTTTCGCAGTAATGTTGTTCTAGCTTGCTTTATTTTTTTCAATTTCATGGCATTCGCATAATTATACGAGCGCCCTAAAATACTGACAACGTGTCAACGTTCATGATTAGTATAGGGTAAGACTACGAGATTTGGCGGTTAATCTACAGAAGACACGGCGACGGACAACAAAAGCGTTACTAATCCATGCAGCGCGCATCTGAATAAGTGAATAACGCAAGTATTGTGTCCATTATCTCTGCGCTGCTATTTAACGTCTAAGGCAACATTCAGTCGCAAAGAACCTGGACAAAACGTTGGACAAAGCTGGATCACAAATAACCAACTAGGCCTATCTACTGTAGTCGTGCGCTGCGAATCTGTAGCTTAAAGGTACGAAACGCTTAAGACCAGGCTTAACTCTCCTCCCAGAAATATTTTGAGCTCCACCTAAAAGTGCAAATTTGTACGACAATTTAATATGTGTTATTGCGACCATGTTTGCTACAGTAATTTTGCGCCTCGGGTAAAATCAGAGGCGACTCCATATAAAGGGCCAGAAGCTCGTCTCATTGTGTAAACCTGGCCCCGAATGGTCTCATAAACTCAGGTTTTTAAACTATGAAACCCCCTAAGTTTTTAGCGAAAAGTTATTTTAGGTTTCTAAACTCTAAAGAGTTTTAATAAACTTTAACTGTTTTATTAGTTTTTAAAATTTTTTGTGTACAAACAAAACGACGACAAAAATTTTAAGACCCAAGATCGAAAAACATCCTTTACACCATTCTCCGTGCCTTATCGTTTTTTGTTGAGTCAATAACGTGACGTTGAAAGTCATAAAATGACGATTAAACTATAAAACAAGATAATGTTCATATAAACACAGAGTCTATCCAACGCATTTCGACAGTTTACAGTATATGTCCGTATAAATATAATCAGTGAGCTGTTAAGACCGGTACGTAGAAAAAATAGACAGTTTATTTCAAATTGTACAGCAGCAATGATCTTTTCATCCTTTTGTATTATTTTAACTGAACAATAAACATTGTCAGTTACGAGACCATTCGATTCGTCACCAGCTTACTATAAAAGGTCCATCGTCACCATGCGTCTGTCTTGCACCGTTATGGTGATATGGCGCCTTAAACATAATGGGGTCACGAGTTTGACCTTTTGGGGTCACGTGACGTCATGGGTCACGTGACCATTCGACTCCCGGGGTCAACTTCATATGGATGGTCCATAGTACCATGCGTCTATCTTGCACCGTGATGGAGATATGGCGCCTTAAATATTAAACGCACGGACGTGGACATGGAAAGAAAAAACCGATGAAAGAAAAAAGAAAAAAGAAGGGGAGGGGAAGGTAAGGGAAAAGAAAAGTAAAAGGGAAAAAGGGAAAGGGGAAGGAGAAAAAATGGAAGGTAAAGAAAAGGGGAGGAAAAACGAAAAGGTGAAGGGAACGGGAAAAGGGGAAGGAAGAAGGGTAAAGGAAAGAAAATGGAAAAGAAAAAGGAAAAAGTAAGAAAAAGGGAAAATGAAAGGAAAAAGGGAAAAGAAGAAAAAGGAAAAAAAGGAAGGGGAAAGAGGAAGGGAAAGGGGAAGGGAAGATAAAGGAAAAGGGAAGCGAAAGATAAAAGGAAGGGGAAGCGGAAAAAACAGGGGAAAAGGAAGGGCGAAGGGAAAGGAACAAGGAAAGGACAAGAGGAAGCGGAAGGGAAAGAAAAGGGGGATGAAAAGGGTTAAGGGAAAGGGGAAGGAAGATGGGAAAAAGGAAAGGGGAAATGGAAGGATAAAGAGAAGGAAAAGGGAAAGGAGAAGGGGAAAGAAAAAGGGAAGGGAAAGGGAAGGTGGAAGGAAGATAGCTTAAAAAAAGTAGGCGGCACACACGGACGGACGGACGCACGCACGCACGCACGCACGCACGGACACTCAGGTGATTTTATACTCATTGGGCAGACAATTAAATTTCATTTGTCCTATAAATTGCACAACAACTAAAAAATTACTAACTAAAACTTCAAAGTCCTGAGGTTTGAAATTTTTTAAAGCAAAAAAACCTAGGTTTTATGAACCAATTTTCCAGCCCTGAAATGGACGGAGACAGAGCGGAGCTGATATGCAATTAAATCACACTTAGTTTTAATTAGTACAGTTTTCATCATTTTCAGCCGCAGTCGTGCGTCATAAAGCAAACGTCGGTGTAGTCTATGCGATCCGGGCGTGGTTTAAGTACGACACCGCACTGCCTGAAGTGGAGTGGTATAAGCTCGTACTGCGTACTCGCTTACCCAGTTCAGAGCGCAGTATCTAGTGGAGTAACTGACCGGCGCGCTGGTAGCAGGTGTCGACGCGAGGGGTGCAACTGCTGCCGACAAGCTTCTGGTGATAGCGCAGACAGAACAGTCGGTCACGCGTCATTCTGCCGACACGACACTCGCACAGACCAGACAACGACGAACACATCATGCCGCTAGGACACGCCGCGGGTTGTGTCACGTTGCACCGGTCACGGCCATACAACGCTGCAATAGAAACGCAACGTAAGGCCCACAGAGTGACGTTTCCTCAGCTCTCAGCCAAACACCAGTTTACACTGCGAGACCATGAATGCGGGGTTATTACATCTCATGGTGTACGTGTTTACGTCCCAGTTTTTCGCGCCTACCCACATTTGTGTCATTTTTTGCTGCCGTGCTGGCAAAAAGCTTATTAACAAAATTGCATCTTAATGCACGATGCGATGAATGCCAGCGCGTACACGGCATATCTGCGACTGTGTCAATACGTTCTGATATAAGTGTTTTATAAAACTTTCTTTGACACCAGGTGGTAAACAGCAAATATTATTCCGCCATTCCGAAATAGTTTTTCTTCAGCGCTATCTTTTACGCGCGAAAGGCGCGTCTTAGCCATAGCAATTCTGTCTCTCCGTCCGTCCGTCACACGGGTGGATCAGTCAAAAGCGGTGCAAGCTAAAATCACCAAAACTTCACCATCGGCTGCCTGGAAGATTCTAGTTTCAGAAACCCTAAAGCTTTTCCATAAGTCCGAAGGAGGTCACCCCAAACGAGGGCGCTAAATGAGAGGGAGTAGGCAAAATTTGCGATTTTGGGCCAATAAGTCGCCGTATCTCAATAACGATAGGGCCTCGTTACTATTAATCACTAATAAGAAGTCGTGCACTGGCTCTAGATTGCTAACACAAAACGCACGTTCTGTTTTTGTTTTAGCTTTATTTTGCATGTAGACCCCATCCTAAAACATAGCATAACTTATATTTACATACAAGGAATGCATTTTCCAGTGTGCGGATGTTTCTTCTGTGTCATAGGGTCACACATGCAGATGCCGACGGAGCAGCCCTCGTACAGCCAGTGACACGTCTCGTCACCCTTGAGCGCGCTGTTTGGCTGTCGGCAGTCGTCGTCGTGCCGGCAGTGAACCAAAATACCAGCCGACGTCGAGGAAGACACCTGGTGATGATGACGATGATGATGATGGCGGTTGTCATGGTAACGTGATGCTACAGTGCCACTGCTCCACGCCCCTGTACATCGCAAACAAACGTTATGTCTTTCCTCGAGCCGCAAAGCTCACAAGAAAACGCTGATCTCCAATTTCTTCGCACTCAGCCAGACACCAGTTTACACTGCGAGACCACGGATAAAAGGCTAGTGCATCGCTCGGCGTGTCTACTATCAATGATCTGTCCTAGCTTTCCCTGGTAATCATTGCGCCTAACCACGGAATGATGACCACCGACAAGGCTGAGTTAATTTGCAGCCTACGTCAAGCATGCTGAAATTCAGACATAGACTAATTTACATGAGATTTCACTGTTGAGTTGACAAACTAAGTTACTTATTTATAAGTTAAGATAATATTTTACAAAATATTTTACAAACAAAAAACTGCATAAACATATAATCAAGAACATGACATCTCTGCAAATATTAACCACCAATAACGATTATGCATAACTTTTAAATGAACTTTACTGCGAGCAGTATGGGAAAATTGTGCAGGGAATTCCACAAATTAGTGTATGCAGCAATAGATATGAGACAAAAAGTCAGTATTTATTTCAAATCTGTTTTGCAGTTTATTTGTTAATGTAGTACTAAAAATTATTAAATTCAGGAAAGATCTGCCAAAGTTACACGAAAATAAATAGCACTTTTTAATGGGACAAGATGTAGTTTATATAAATCTTGCAGAAATTCGTAACTATGGTGGAAAATCATAGGCCCATAGGCGTAACATACCGAGAGCCGTCACCAGCCAAACAGCAGTCGCTAATATTGCATCCATCTACAGCAAAAACACATATACATGTATCAACTATACACTGTGTCCCAAAAAAGCATCCCCGACATTTTCGACTGTAACTTGAAAATCAATTATCAGATTTTGGATAATTTTTGGTACGAATATTTTTGACACAACTTGCCATCAAATGACTGTTCAGTTTCCCACCTCAACCAATGTATGCTTTTGCACTACCTGGGGAAACCAGACCAAGCATAATACGTGTTGAAATGAATGAAAAACGTCAATAAAAGTGATATTTTGCAGGTTGTGTTTGTCCCAGGTAGTGCAGAAACAAACGTTAAGTGAGGTGGGAAACTAAGTGATTATTTGATGACAAGTTGTGTCAAAAATATTCCTACCAAAAATTACCAAATTCTGATAACTTTTTACGTTACAGTAGAAAATGTCGGGGATGCTTTTTTAAGACACAGTGTATTATAGCACTCTGTTATTACATGAACCAGCGGCGTCGTTGGTTATAAAACCGAGGAAAAAAAGGCTTTTCGACAGAAAAGATTTATGTGTGCTCAAGTTTCATTATTTGCCTCTAAATTTTTTTAAAATAAGGATTTCCACCCTAACATTTTTGTTTTTAATAAAGAATGTCAATAATTGTTTTCGAATGATTAGTTTTTGGGGAGCGGGGAGCAGTTGCCCCACCCTGCCCCTTGCGTCTGCCACATCGCCACTGACATAAAACATATTTGTTGCGCTGCACTGCGGTTTGGCAATTTCAAATGCCCTAAATTGAGTGAGTCAAAAGAGTGGACCACTGAGTTCCCGCATAACTGCGCCAAATGTTGACAAATTCTTTTATACAACGTAATGTAGCACGTTATATAATGTAGCATTTTTCGGGTGTCGTAAAGTGTTGAATGGATGGAGTACTGCAAATTTTTCGGAAATTGGAAGTCGGTCAATATTTGGCTTAGTTAACCCACTACTGCATAGCGTCCCAAATAATGGACACCTACTTTGACGCTACATCATAAAATAAGTCATGCAGTAATGGGTTAAGAGGAAACGTCAGTGACTAACGACGTAACAATATGCCGCTATGTGCAGTGTTATCAGTCACTGTTCGTTCAATCATCTCTCTACTCTAATCTTGAGACTTGAGAGGACAGCACACATTATCATATCGGTCATCACGGTCGCTTAGCTATCTGTTATAGCAAGATACGCAAAGTCCGTGTGACAAAGCTAAATCTCCACTATTTTGATTTGTTGTAGACTTCTAGGAAATCAAGTCGTACAACAAGCCGCAAAACATATTGGCATTTTGAGCTGAGTTGATTTGTTGCACTATGTGCAAAATAAGTCAAATGTTTTCTTTCGACTTTTCTGGACTTGGGTTGTAAGCCCCTTACAATTTGTTGAATATGACATAGACTTTAAATTTGTTGTGCATTTCGTTGAACATCTTGTTTTACAATAAATTTACGGCAAAGTAAAGTAAGTGGAGTTTGTGTTTTAGTCGAACCTTTGACCAAGTGAAACTTTCACCTTTTTACTGCAAACTCAGCTATCAGCTAAGAGTCATCGATGATCTCTCGTATTGACTGACCACCCATTGAGATAGCTGCTAAAGTGATAGCTAATCACACAGATGCAATCACTGGCCACATATTAGGCAACCCGCCATGCTTAAAGGCGCTCGCACATGTGCGATAAAATGGAATAAAACAACTGCATGAGTTGGTCGCCGTCCACTCCGTTTAGGCCTACTTTTTATCACAGAGCGAAACTTGGTGCTACGAATGGTGCAAAAAATGGTATTTTTTCTGAGCGGTTCACATCTACAACAATAAAACAAGTTGCTTTTAGAGTTGTTTTGTTTTATTTTATTTTATTTTATTGCGTGTGTGCGAGGGCCTTAACAGCTAAACGTCACCGATGCTCTTTCGTGTTGACCACCGCATTGACCTGTCGGTTGAACTGACAACCAATCGTACAAATATTACATTGAATCATCGTCGACGCGTATTGGAATCACCGGACGACTCGTCATACTTATAACCGAGGTCCTCTATTATAACGCCTGAACTGACGAGTCAATAATCAGACCGGATGACGCGAAGAGCTAATGCTGGCGCCACGCATCGCCTGCATCGACTGACTGTTTGCCTGTCTCCAAATGAATTCCAAATCCAAGCTCTGCGTAGCCTATTGCTGCTGCGCTGAGTTACGGCGACCCGAGAGAAAGAGAACTGGAAGGGGGAGGAGGGGTAGGGTGGGAAAAGGTTTGGGTGCGACGCCACGTGTCAGTGGTCAGTGACGCGCGCGATCGTTGCACGTAACATCGCGTCTCTACACGCGCCGACTAAATGACGCTTTGACACTGCAAATCCGAGGAGTTCAATCAATGCTACTGCAAAAATGCGATAAAATAGAATAAGCATAGGTTTAAACACGGTCAGCGGCGTATTATACGAATGTAACGAGGCATAATACACTGCCAGCCGTGTTAGAACGTACTTACATTGTATTTTATGACTGAGTTCTGCCTGAGAATGGATGCTGGACACAGACCCGAGCTACGTTTCGATCGTCACGCTTAAGTGGAGTGAGATTAAGGACAGTGCAGTAAAAGATTGTTGACAAAAGCCACTAATAAAGTAAAACGACTGCACACAGTCCCCGTCGATTCGGTTTATTGTTTATCACAAAGCGTGCCAGAAGCTATACAAAGTTAAACTAACAGAGCAGTTGTGTTTTATTTCATTTCATGTTATCGGACATGCGCGAGCGCAACAGCGGGCAAAATTCGACGTTGCACGAAAAAAGCGAATGATAACTGCCAAATCTAAGATACCGGTCGACTAGAGTTGTAGCCTGATTAGTTCTGCATCAGAAATTGCGCCGGTTGTGTCTTAACACAATTGAGACGTGCAGCATTCTTTCAATGAACTATACTTTTTTTTCAAAAAACTCACTTTACTTCGTCTTTGCCCACGTATAATAAAGAAATTGTTTTAGTTACCGCATTTTCAGTTATGTTATCAAAACCGTAGCTACATTTGGCATGAAAAGGCATTTGCCTCCTCGTTTTCAGACTGCGTGTAACAATTTTATCACAAAACAAGAGTTTCAGCTTAGTGAATTTTGAAAGGTTTTCAGCTTGCTTCGCCCCCCTCCCGATCTTCTGCACTGCCTCCTCGTTTTTCACATCCTGGCTACAATCTTGGTTATGTACATTTGGTCTGCAAAATGAAGTAAAATTTTAAGTCTTAAATCCATGTATAACTTTGCATATTGTTTAAAATTACCAACTTCACTGTGACTATGCAATCAACGACCTTGCATTGTTGCTGGATACATACAGTAAAGAAGTGTTTTATTTTTAAAAGAAAGATTAGCATAACTTAATTTGTATATCAGATACTTAAAACAAAAACATAAAAATGTAGTATTTTTAGTAGACTAAAGTAATTTGGCGACCTAATTATAACTTATCAGGCCAATATACATGTACACCGTGGTCCATAAAAAACGTGCCACTTTTATTTTTGAAATAGCTCCATGCAGCATTAGCCGATTTTAATAATTTTTGCCGTGCAACATCAAAAAAACTCGACGCAAATGACTCTACTTTTGGCCATTTCACTTTAATACTGTTGCTACACTACCTTGTGAAATGCAAGTCGTGTCAACGTTTGCTGCTTGCATTCGCGCTGGAGGAGGACATTTTGAGCACATGCTGTAATAAAAAGAATGTGATGTGACACGTGCGACTTTTTGAGATACAATAGTTGCCAATTGTGTTTGTCGCTTTTTCAGTTAATTATTTCTAAGCCGATGCGTGTGCTATCTAGTATGAATTTATTTTTGTACATGATCAAACTACGACTTCTGCATTTCACAAGGTAGTGTAGCGACAGTATTAAGTAAAGTAGCCAAAACTACAGTTTGTTGTGTCAAGTTCTTTTCTGATGTCGCGTGCCAAAAATTATTTAAATCGGTTAATCTTTCACGAAGCTGTTCAAAAAATAAAAGTGGCACGTTTTTATGGACCAGGGTGTATTTATTAGAAATATTATTTAACAATATATTTATTATCAACAAAAATAAACAAACAGCCTTGTCAGCTTGGATTTTTGCCGCGGTTGGCTGTTTCAAACTTTAATTTACTTCTACAGAATTTCGTTTTTATTATAAACAATTACCATATACTGTATAATATAATCTATTTTTACTGTAAATTTTCGTTGTTCTATGCTGCAGTACGCGCTACGATTACTCTGAACAGTAAGTGTGAAAAGATAAAACTTTAACTAAACGTATACCGAAAAACCAACTAGTACCTCGATGACGCATCTCACCTTATCAACTCTTGCAGTGTGACTTGGACAATAATGCGAACAACGAAATATCAGTTGGTAGCAGCTGGTCGAATGCGTCAGCCATCCAGTGATGCAACTAATTCCGTACTCACTGATCAAAACGTGTCATTTCATTTTCAGTTTACGAAAGTTAACGCACATGAAATCAGCAACAAAAGTCATCGCCGAGCAGTTTGACCTTAAAACCCGATGAAGGGAAGACGGCTATAGAAGCGATCACAGCCGTGACACAAGTCTACGGCAGGCTAGACGTAACTGCGGTGAGCATGAGTTAGCTACGTGAGCGTATGTATTATTACGGCTGCGTCCGTTCAGTCAGTCGGCGAGTTGCTGCTTGCGCGCTATTGAAGCGCTGTTACGCCTTCGCTGAGACACTGCACAACAGCCGGCGACCGCGACGGCACACGTGTGACGTGAAACTTCCAACTTCCACTTGGTTTATTTTTTATGGATTTGTTGTACAACATGCTTTGCTGTTCTTTCTTTCTTTCTTTCTCTCTCTCTTCCATCATTAAGAAAATAATGACGAGGCTGCTGCTATAGACGTCTTCATCGGACTCTGTCATGCACAGTACCAGTGCTTCTTCAGACTGTATGTTTGTTTTTGTGTACACGCCTTTCTTTTTTGTTTTCTGTCCATTTCTTTGGTTGTTTTTATTGTCTCTTTCTTTTAATTACAGAGCGGTGCATTACCTTTACTGGTATATAACCGTTCACTTCTTATCCTTAAAACATGCCTGAACCTTGTCAGTGTTCGCTGTGCTGTTCTGTCGACCAATGTTTTCTCGATGTAGAATGCTCCGCACAGTCTCGTTCTTATCACGTCTTGATACTCGCAACAGTATTTCGAGCTAGACAACGATATTGGAACTACGAAAGGTTCATATAACTTCACTTTTGTCGTGTTTGAAATACTATTTGTAGGCTAGTTACTAACAGCAAATCGAAAACCGGCAACGAATTCACAGCATCTTTCTGGCGTGTCGTGATGTTGTACAGCTGGTTGTACGACTTGTTGTCCAACGAGTCCCCCACATATCGAAACAGTGAAGTTTGGGTCAAACACCGTGGCGTCACACATATGCCGTTGACCTGAGGTCATCGTCGTCGCTGTATGTCACGGTTATTGAACACACGCAATTGCGCTGCAGTGTTAGCGACCGACCACTCGTCAAGTCGACGTCATACTGCGTTGCAATCTGCCCCGGACAGTGCCGTGATTATTATAACTATAACGGTCGTCAAATCAGACCACGACCCGTGCTGAAATCGAATTGCAGCGACTAACTCAACTAATAAACTCCACTGTTTCTACTGTGTTAGACTACATGCTGCTCTCAAAAAGTGAGTGATGTAGGCCTATATGCAAATTTTCATTTACTGGTAATTAATTTGTTTACAAATGCCGCATATGCTTTGGAATTGATAATGAGCCCATAATTAGACTAAATTTTCTGCTATGCATACTCTAATAGTGACAATAATAGAATAAAATTGCTGCAATACATTGAAAATTATTACAAACTTGTAATTTTCGCAGCTACAGAAACTGTTTTAAAATGAAATTACAAAAAGTTATAGGCAATGAGGCAAAGAACATTTTATTCAGTGAGTAAGCAAATAAAACTTGATTTTTCCTAGTTTATGGATTTTAGTAAAATAATGGTGGGAGACGCATTCCCTTTCTACGAAAGTGAGAATATTGTCCCCCGCCACATCTTGTCTTTATTAGGCCTACCTAACGCCACCAAATCGAAACGAGTACACATTATTGCTAAACTTATAAAAACCAGAATGCCTATATTTGACAACAGTCAAGTAAAACCAAACCGAATCATAGCATCCTATATTAGGTTTAAATACTGTTATCATTGTCAAGCATTGCCGCTCTTGTATTCCTTATATTATTGCAACCATTGTACTGTATAATCCAGCTGATCGGCTGCAAGATCAGTGGACTATAGTGTGTGTCCGTTTACCAGTATCATTCACTGCACCCAGGGCGCCGATGCAGCAACGTCGCCGTTAATAAGACGTGTGCTCGCAACGCCATCGCGGATTCACAAGTCTGGACGCCGTTATTTGATGACTCTTTGTCGACCGCCAGTTTATTTCAGTCAGCCGACACCTGCGGGTGCTTGATTTATTTCATTAACTTCCACGCAGGATAACAGCGAAAAACGAAAACCTGTCGTCACTTACATCGTCACGTTTCCGTATAAGGTTTAACCAATAGACACATGCTGTAGATACGCACTTATCAAATAAAATTAATTTACCAAACATAGGCCCAAGACTTGTTCCGTGTCTTTCGTTAATAAGAACAAAGATAACACTGCATGACTGTATTATTATGTATGTTTAGTTTTGTTTCTGTCTGTCCGTATCTGCCTGTCCTGTTTTATATGAGCTTTTAAATGCGAAATTAACGCACTGGATAATTGATTATTGATGCATTGACTAACGACTGACTAATGTATTTAGATCACTGATTCAGTAGATTTTTAGTAGGTGTCTTATATCAAGCTAGCAAACGCAGTTGCAGACTCGTCAAAACCGGTAACTTATAGACGACTTTCAGGTCACCGTGTAAAATAATATTGTCTATTTAATCTCAGTTTTTAGTCAGCCTGGCCCTTCCTCAGGAACTTTGAAACATCGTCAAAAGAATACTAGCCTAATGCCACACAGCACGCTCAATCTGGCACTGGCACTCGCCGTCGCAGATTCCGCGTGCAAAGCAATCACAAATCCATGCACCTCGTGTACGACGACCATGCACGGGGTCATTGTAAATGGTTTTTCGGTGTTTTCCGGGCGCCGTTGCTGCATGCACGACTTGGAACTGACGGAGCGCGGTGCGCCTGATCGCCGGCGGTCGAATGAACAAAAACGCGCCAGGAAACGACGACCATTATGTGAAGCGAGATCAATACGAGAACCAAGCGTACGGCGCGCGACGTCTGTGACGACTCGAAGCAAAGACGTCATTAGTGACGTACTACGCTACATTTACATGAGACCTGACGCCACCGCCACCTAGTGGTGCACGGTCTTATATGTAAATATCGATAATGATATAGCCATGCGGAACTACAGATTTCGCGTTCTTAATGCACAAAGCCAGTGAATGTTTCGCTTGTCAAAGTACGAATAACGGCACAACATGCAGAAACGTTGCAGTCGTTACTTAACTACTTGAACCTGCTGCTCGATGACCTTTGTGATCCGACGTGTTCTATTGACATTCACAGACAGTCGTTGAAGGCGTTCTCGTTTTCGCCCTATTAATCTGTAGCACTTTAAGAGATTTTTACGATAATGCGCTATATAAATCCACATTTGACATTTGACCTTTGTGTCAGGATGTCATGCAACGCCTTTATTACCCTGGTGTGTAGATAAAGTAATTACGGAAAACCTTAAAGCGACACAACACTACTCGTCGGCATAGGCTGCTAGAGCAATCTGAGGTCGACTCGGCGACGATATTAACTGCTGCATTCAGAGTGCGACAGCCTGGACAACGGTATTGCACTAACAGCCGTCACGCAACACGAGGCTTAATACATGGGGTCAGGCGTGCACCTGAACGCACTACTTCTAGCCCACACATTGCAACTAAGTTGCTTCATCTGGTCTTCAAAATTAAAGTAAAAATTTAAAAAAATATATTTACCTTAGTGCTGACATGGCGTGCAGCCTTCAGCCTGACCTTTGGCATTTTGAGCTGCCAACGTTCACGACACGTTTACTTTTTGCGCTTCTACACTGTGAGGCATAAAAACACACCTAATTTTTTTACCATAACTTAAAGAAGGGTTATCCAATTTTAATAATTTTTGGTACATATATTCAGGACGCAACTGGCCATCAAATGGCCGTTCAGTTTCACTTTACCCAACATCTGCTTCTGCACTACTTGGTAAAAACAGAACAGACAAAATATGTATTAAAATCACCAAAAAAACTTTATAAAACTTCATCTTTCCGGATAGGTGGCCACCAACAGCCAATTAATTACAAGGTTTGACTGTTGTGCAGCAGCACGTCTATTAAATAGGCCTAACATTCAGGAACATTGATGAATTCAAGAAGCGACTGATGAAGTCTGGATCGATCTGGAGCAGAACGTTATCAACGCTGATATCAACGAATGGAGAAAGTGTCTCCGAGCCATGTTCGTGGGCCAACATTTCAAACATTTTATAGGCAGTTAAAATGGACAATTAGATAAACTATCAGCTTAAACGATAAAAATTTAGACAAAATGTGTGTTTTGTGTGTTTTTTGATTAAGCAATAATACCAGTGGTTAAAATGCAATATTTTGTTTGTTTTCTTTTCTTAGGTAGTGCAGAAACAGACAATGGGTGAGGTGGGAAACTAAGCAGTCATTTTATAGCCAGTTGTATCAGGAATATTCGTACAAAAACTATTAAAATTGGTTCACCTGTCTTCAAGTTATGACGGAAAAAATTTCGGTGTGCTTTTACGCCCACAGTGTAGCTTCCGAGTTAGAAGTCCGCGTACGTGACGAACGTTCGGACAAACTGGCAAACGAGCAAAGCCCGTCGTGCGGCCAGTTAAGATGACCGCATAATAACACATATTTGGAACTATGGTGTCGAAATGCACGCCCTCGTTTTAGAAAAATCCCGTTACCCAGCGGCACGAAATTTTGTCATAAAAGACGAGAGTCATTGTGGCAGACCACAGTACAAATTTGGTGATCCCAGCTTGCAGTGTTTTGATAAGGCTGCAGAGTGTGATGTACACACAGACAGAAAAACGGACAAACAGACGGACGCCTCGACGATAACTAAAACGCGCGAAGCATCATTACATGCTGTTGCGCGTAAAAATAACACATTGGCGCAATACCATAGTTTTAACTAGTTTATCTTTCTTGCTATACAGGGTGCGGCCAAAAAAGTGGACCCCTAAAGTTTTTTTGCCGTTTTCTCAGCAACCGTTTGTGATTTTAATATCAAATTTTACAACTTTATTTAGTGAAACCATCTACATCTAAATGCTCAGTAAAATATGATTTTGCTGAAAAACGACGAAGATATAGACTTTTTAACATGACAGATTTTTTAGCATTAAAAATGTTTAAGCTAAAATGATATTTATTTTCAAAAACTGGTTACACGTTACTGCCGATGACGTCACAGTGACGTTTTGATAAACAGTAATTTATATTGTTTATAAATTATCATAAATTATCGTTCTTTTAAAGCAATCGCCGGCTGCCCACCGGATTCATCTTCCAGCAGACACAGCGCGCAACGCCGCGCAGCACACAGAACTGACTGCGAGTCAACTGTCCAGATATTATCACAAAAAAACCAATGGCCTCCAAATTCGCCGAATATAAACCCAATGGACTATCACATATGGGGTGCAATGTTGGAGGCTTACTGCAAGCTTAAAACAAAGCCGAAAACAAACGCCGAACTCAAGGAAGCGCTTTAGGTTATCTGGGGCAACCTGCCACAGGGACCGATCGACAAGGCTGTAAAAGATTTTTTAAACAAGGCGACTGGAGGCTTGTGTTGTAGCTTGGAGCTGGCAGTGAACACTTCGAGCATTCGCAGTGACAATGGAATTCTGGCATCAGATCATTATATAACTGTGTTATTTCAACGATGTTATTAAACTGGTGTTGTAGCCGGAACATTTTTGGATGCAAAAAATCGGTAGGCGGTCATGTTAGAAAGTCTGTAACTTCGTCGTTTTTCAACAGAATCACATTTTACTTGGCAGTTGAATGTAGAAGATTTTAGTAAGTAAATTTGTAAAATTTTGAATTAAAATTCCAAACGGTTGCTGAGAAAACAGCGAAAAACTTTAGAGGTCCACTTTTTTTGCAGCACCCTGTATATTCGCGTGACCAGTGATGTAGCTAAATCACCCCAATAGCTGATTACTTTAATAAAAATTACTTCCTTTATTTGGTCCAAAATGCAAAATGGCGTTATTTAGCTTACGTGCTCAGTATAGCTTGACTGCCGTGATTACACGCGACAGCGTTCCACAGTCGTATAGAGGAAATTAGGCGTTACTCGGTCAATGCATATACGTCAATGATTCTTTTATAGAAGTTGCTGCAGCGGCTGCGCTTGCAGCAGCAGCAGTACGCCAGCTCTGTAGTCCAGCGCAGCGCTGTACAGTTTTCTCACTTTAGTGCGACGCCGATCTGATCAGGTGTGTGCGCCAAATGCCAATTAGTGAGTTACCTGAGGCGATAGAAAATATCGCCGACTGCAGCAGAGACGTAGTGTTTTGCTGAGCGCTATGCTATATCGACTGATCGAACAAGCTATCCGCGTTTCTCTGCAGCATATCTCACTCGATGGAAATAAAAAAAACATGAAAATCGATAAATAAATCTTGTCGCATTTTATACCAGACGTTGCTGTATGCCACTAAAGTTTGATAGATGCTATCACGTGACTAACTCCTTGTGCTTTGCTGTGATTCGAAACTTTTTGTTTCGGATCTCTCTCAGTCGATAAAGATTTGCTATAGGCCTATGTTTTATAAGCGAGCAAATAGATAAGAAAAAGTTAAAATTGCTGCAGAAATTAACTTGCTCAGTATAATATTGTGCTCATAGAAAGTTGCTGCCGTAAGAAATATGTTATAACTTAACTAAGTATTTTAGTTAAGCGCGTTCTGTGTTTTCAAATTGTCTTGCGAGATAAATATGTGTGTTAGTCAAATAACATGTCAGTAACAAGAGTGTAATGCTATGGCAACGTAGTCAATATTAGGCTAGCGCAATTAGTTTGAGACGGCGCACTGCTTCAGTAATCAGTACGTGTGATGTCTGACGTCATGGTGGCGCCGTCATGATAGCAGCACTTCCGCCGGAAGTGTGTGCACGGCGCGCTACTTTGACTACACACAAACTGACCGGAAGTCGACGATCAACTACTTGCTTATTTATTGCTGTCTGTCTCAGATCGTGGACTGGTGAGCAAACTGTATAGGTCTAGCATGTCTTAATAGAGGCTTCGCTATTATTGTTTTTTGAGGTTATTGGATACAAATCATTACATGAAAACATCAGAAAAATTAAAACAGCACGGCGGTTCACTGCGTAATAATAGCCACAACATAGCCGTTTTTCTAATAGTCACATGCATCCTTGATATAGGTCTACCGCTAGTATTCGTGGCAAACAAAGATTACTATTATTAACCACAGTATATAAGATTCGCTTGATTTTGAGATATCGGTTAACTAAACGAAATTGCATTATGAAACAAGGAGGTCTGTTTTGTCTGTGTTCGGATAAAAAAACACAGAACAGCGTGACAACTGAATAGCAGAAAATCAATCTGAACGAAGAGAAAAAAAGTCTGGCGGAGACTTGTATTTGATAGTGAAATAGTAGCAACAACATTCGACCGATGGAATAAAGAGGCACGAAGCTTACTGGGCAGCATACGGTCGGTCTTGTGCAATAATCGCTCGATCTGTATTAACTCGGGCGTGCGTATAATGGAGACGTATTACGATGGGGAAACGACGAGTGGAGCGGGTGTGGCGGAAGTGGCGGCTCCTAGCGAACGCAGCGAGAAAACCGTCATCAGTAGGATACCGTACGGCGCAGCTGAATAGACCGACAGAAGCAGTGACTGCTGAGACTGTCAGCAGCTCGGCGAGATTAGCGCCTGATCGCACAGACGGAACCGGACGCACTGACCACTGACCACTGAGTGCTGACCACACTGCACGAGGCGGCGACGACGTCTTTACACGTGTATCGCGAGACAGGTTCTGTGTCTGTGATGCGCTGGGGAGAGTAAAGTCGCTCGTCAGTGATAGTTTTCGGCGTAGTGTTGGCTTTGAGGCGCCTCGAGAACAAAGATAAAGTCTTGGTTTCGGTTTTAATCGTAACAGAAAAGTCTTAGTCTTGATTTAGATCTCGAAAATAAATGTAAAGTCTTCGTCTTGGTTTTGATATTGAAGTTATTTTTGTTCGCAAATGTTCAAAAACATAGAATGAAACAACCGGAGACGTTTGCCGTCGACTCTGTTTAGGCCTACGGTTTATCGCAGAGCGAAACGTGGCGCTACAAAGCTTCAGATGAGTTGTATTTTATCGCAGTGGTTGGCGTACATGATTGCCACTAGCTAGGGGCCTAAGTTTTTTTCACTATGAACATGACAACTCATGAACCGCTGCACTTAACTCGATGTACGAACATGTAGGCCTACCTGGGCAGTGGACAACCTTTAGAAGCCTATTGAAGTTCAAGGTCATAGCTTAAACGTACAGGTCACATGGCTTTGTGCCCTTTTGTGTGCACGATATTGACATATTGCGGCTACATGCGGATAGTACATAGCCTTAAGCAAGGCTTGACGATCTTGCTCTGTCGTTGTTTTAGCTTGAGAACAGTTGGACGGTAGTATGAATTCTTTGGATGTCGCTGCGTGACCATCGCATCAGGTGAGCCAGAGTGAGCACATTCTGTCTAAACTGCTCGTTCAACGTGCCCGAATCGTCAGAACCCGGCGCCGACAAATGCCCAAGTTTCACACGCTGCAGGCGACCGGGGCCTGTATTCATTCGCCCAGCCCGGGCGACGGCATATTGGATTTTTCACGGCTTCAGTAGCAGCAGCAGCAGCAGAATGGTGAGATGAAAATCTACGGCAACAATGCGCGACGATCATCCGTCATTGTTTCTGCGTCGAGCGGCGCCGGCAGATGACAGTAGACAAGACTGACTGACCGACTCGCTGAACCAGCGAATAATTGAATGTCGCGGAACGATAAGACGCGACCAGTGATTGCAGTAACAACGTTGACAGCTTGACTTGATCAGTCCGATCTATCAGCAACCAACGATCAACGCTCTCTATCAACAATGCATAGACATAAAACTTACTCTCGGTTGAATTTTATACGGTGCTCGCGGGTTTGCGATAAAATAGAATAGATGAAAACAACTAGAGAAAGTCGCCGTTTGTTGCTTATGCATATGGCGCTACAAACTTGCAGAAAATATGTGTTCAATATTGCAAAGGTTCGCATGTACTGTGTGGTTGTTTTACAGTGGCTGTAGCTTGTTTTATTGAATTAAATTAAAGTAGGTCTAATCGAAATTTATCTTGTTGAACATGTGCGAGCGACCTTATATTGTTACGTTTTTGCTTGCGTGGCTTACAGGGTGCGGCAGAAAAAAGTGGACCCCTAATTCAGGGTTGGACGTGGGTCAATTTTTTGGGACCCTACCCGACCCGACCCACACAAAATCTGACTCTATCCGACCCGACCCACGTTTTGGAGCTGATGAGTGACCCGTGACCCGACCCGACCCGGCCCAAGACCAATATGGCAGTAACCAATAACCGGATTATTTCCCTTAAATCACATTACTGTAATATCGTTAGTATAGAAGTACATTTAGAAATCTTGATAACGTGTCTTATGCAAAATACAAGTGAATTGCAAACGTGCACCAGCAGTTATTTTACGCGGTTAAAAATTAAAAAAAATAGTAAAATTTTTAATTGACGAAAAATAAATTAGAAGCCAAATGACTATTTTTAATGATTAATCGATTAATCGATAATTTTCCGCAGCTATACCGTAGACAATATACCAAACAAACTGTCAAGTTTTGCACAAGGTTAAGTACTGCTTGCAAATAGTCACAGTACGCAACATAACGTGTTAAGCTGTCTGTCATAACAAAAAATCTGAGCTAATGCTCATGAAACGCGCGAGTAAAATAACGTTTTTAAGGGGGTGCCTCTCTTTCACGCCCTCGTTCCAGGGGAACCCTCTTACCTAGCGTTATGAACTTTTGTCACGAAATACTAGAGACTCTAAATTATCATATGGTTAAAATCCGAAATCTCTATCTCACATAAACTCGTAACGGTACCGGGTTGTGACAGACAAACAGACAGACGGACAGACGGACAGACAGACAAAATTGCTTTAGCTAATACGCGCTAGCTATGCTAGCTTTCGCGCGTAAAAACAGCAGGCTGCACACGCTTTGACAATACGCGTGGCTGTTTTACACTTCAAAGCTGAAGAAGACAATAGCCATAAACAGGTAGCCATAAACATGACGGCAGGCGCCTACACTTGCTGCATTAATTGGCTCAGCGATTGCATTCTAATAACTACACCGAAAAACGTTTATTACACAATAGACAGCCGTCAGTGGTCAGTGCTGCCTCGGTTGCCTCGAAGTACACCAATAGCATGTGGCTGGCTGCTGCAACTAAAACCCCGCCGTGCCTGTAAAACCCTGGCCGCTTGTTATCTGATCAAGTGTCACTGGACGGTCACGCCTCGGTTGCCTTTGGTGTTGATGCGCTATACAAA